>Ga0181370_1000004_pt1 | contig 223524 bp, 197 predicted proteins | sample LowvirmetaG_7_FD_130091 | JGI IMG/M metagenome (GOLD analysis project Ga0181370, IMG submission 130091) | Marine viral communities from the Subarctic Pacific Ocean - Lowphox_06 viral metaG | ecosystem: Environmental > Aquatic > Marine > Oceanic | place: Subarctic Pacific Ocean | collected...
GATCGTTATTAAGGTTGTATCCTTTTAAAACAATCCAGATCTCGGGCATACGCCGCGAGATGACTGTATTGTTTATTGTAATTTCAGAATCTGCACAATCCGGATTAAGAATCCTTAAAGCCGGTCGGACTAAAGTCCTCTCTGGTGAACTTGACTGGGAATGTTGATGATGATTTAGATTTACTCAGGTTCTCCAGTCAGGGATTTATCCCGCCGCGATTTGAGGATAGGTAAGTTATAAGTCGCAGAACCTGAAAGATCTGCTTATTTAAAATCACGCAACGAAATTTATGCTAGTAGGGCGTTCACGCCCGGATGTTAATTTCGGGCTGTGTTGTTGGTACCCTATCTTGATAAAACCCCAATTTTGGTCATTCCTGCGAAGGCAGGAATCTGGATCGTTATTAAGGTTGTATCCTTTTAAAACAATCCAGATCTCGGGCATACGCCGCGAGATGACTGTATTCTTTAATGTAATTTCAGGACCAGGATAACCTTAAAGTTTTAATTTCGAAATAGAAATCTCGTTCATTAACCGTCAGGCAGCGTCTTCTACATCGTCCATTTTAACACCAACGAGTCTGCTTACACCGGTTTCGGGCATGGTAACTCCGTACATCATTTCGGCTTTACTCATAGTCTTTTTGTTATGAGTGATAATGATGAATTGGGTGTCTGCGCTAAAGCTTTTGATCATTTGAGCAAAACGTTCAATATTGGCGTCATCGAGGGGAGCATCAACCTCATCAAGTACACAAAAAGGAGATGGTTTAACCAGATAAATTGCGAACAGTAATGCAATAGCGGTTAAGGTTTTTTCTCCACCGGAAAGCTGAGATATTCCGGATGGGCGTTTACCGCGGGGCTGAGCCAGGATTTCAATTTTGGCTTCCAGCGGATCTTCCACATCTTTTTCAATGATCAGATCACAGTTATCATCTTCAAAGAAAAGTGTTTTAAAAACTTCCTGAAAGTTGGTCCGGATCTTTTCAAAAGTAGTATTAAAGCGTTCCGTGGCAGTGTCGTTAATTTCTGCAATGGTTTCCAGAAGCTGTTTTTCAGCTTTATTAAGATCGTCTATTTGTTCTTCATAGAAATCCAGACGCTCTTTTTCTTCTTTGTACTCGTCTATGGCAAGAGCGTTTACTTCACCGATGTTGTTCAATTTTTGACGAAGCCATCCTATCCGTTGCTTAACTTCATCGGTCGTCATATCCTCCGGTATTTTGCCTTCAACCTGCTTCATCAGAATGCCATACGTTTCCCAGATATGATCTGTTAAAGCCTGGCTTTGCATTTCCATCTTTTCCTTGGCCATAGCAAGGTGATGAACCAGTTCCATATTCACCTCTTTTCGCCGGCGAACTTCTTTCAGCTCTTTTTCAAATTCATTGATCTTACCGCGCTGGATGCTTGCAGCTTCTTCTGCTTTTTTAAGAGCTTCATCCGCTTCAACTTTCAATTCCTGGTTGTCAGTAAGCTCCTGTTCCAGTGAAGTAATTTGCTGGCTATAGCTTTCAATCCGAGCTTTACTTTCTTCAGTCAGTTTGGTTCTGTTCTCAATTCTGGACTGAACACTGTTTATTCCGGTTTCAGCTCTACGAACATCCCGCTCATGGTTTTCAACCTTGTTCTTTAGATCCTGATGCTGGAGCTGAGCATCATTATATCGGGTCTGAGCAATGCTTCTGTCCTCTTCAAGCGACTCCAAAAGATCTTTCTTCTGATTTTGCTTTTCGTCGAGTTCCAGCATTTTAGCTTGAAGTTCTTTCTGCTTTGGTTGGATAGAATCCAGTTCTTCCTGAGCAGAACCCTCGTTTGTTTTCAGATGATCTTTTCTGTTAACAAGTTCACCGATATTCTTTTGATACACCTGAACTTTCGAACTTAGACTATGCTGCTGTTGTTCAAGTCGACGAACTTCCTGCTCTTTTTCTTTCAGATTCTGACTCAGGTTTGCGACGTCCAGCTTTTCATACTTTTCAACGATCTGCTTTAAATAATCTTCCAGCTTGGTGATCTCTTTTGAAGTCTGAGCTTTTTCCTTTTCCAGCTTTTCGATCTTATCCTTTAACCCAACTCTTATCCCGGCATTTTTGCTCTTGCTACCGCTTTGAAAGAATCCGGATCTTGTGACCACTTCTCCATCGTAGGTAACGCCAATGGAAGAAGAATTTTTAATACCGGAATAGGCATCGTTCACAGAATCTGCGATCAACACATTTCCAAGTAATAACTGCTTAAGTGCTGAATACTCTCTTTTTGACTTCACCTGATCGAACAGGCTTCCGTCCTGAACTTCGTAAGTAGCAGCCAGCTGATCCAGAGGAATAAAAGTGGCACGACCTTTTTTGTTCTCTTTCAGAATTTTAGCAGCCCGCTGTGCCTCATCAAGGGTTTTGATCACAACATAATTCAGAGCATCGCCAAGCGCTGCTTCCAAAGCAACGGCATGCTTTTCATCGGTGTCAAAAATTTCAGAAACAGTAGTCAGGTCTTTGAACTCAAACCGGTGCTTATCAATCAGGTACTTTACACTGCTTGGGAAAGCTTCGTTTGAATTCGCGAGTTCAGTCATCAGATTGATCTCGGATTCCAGAGAAGAACTTTTGCTTTGCAGAGTCCTTAGTTCGTCTTTGATCTCATTCTGTTTTTCAGCAAAACTTTCTCTTTTCTCACGGGCGCTTTCCAATTCTACCTCTAGCTCGTCACGTTCTTCCGTAAGAGTATCAAGCTTGCCTTCTATCAGTTTCTGTTCGCCATTCAGGTTGTCAACTTCATCATTAAGATCCACGATCTCATCATCTATCCGCTCCAGATCACCTTCGGTATTTTCCAGGCGGGATTCGATCTTAATTCGTTTTGTCTGAAGTTGATTTAATTCGTTGTTGGCTTCACTCAGCTGAACTTCAATTTCGTACAACTCGTGTCGTTCACGGTTATATTGCTGCTGTATTTGGGAATATTGTTTCTTTGATTCTTCAAGGGTATTGGAAGATTTTTCCAGATCGTCATCAAAAGATTCCAGCTTACTTCTGCTGTTTGAAAGCAGGTCCATCAACTCTTTCAGGTCAATTTCACCCTGCTCAATATCTTTAGAATATTCTTTGATCACCTTTTCTTCGTTCTGAATTTTTTCTTTGGTGATCCTGAGAGAGGTATCCGCTTCTCTGATAGCATTATGTAGCTGGCTTACACGACGTTGAGCTTCTGCTTGTTGCTTTTCTTTTTCCTGAAGATTAGAACGAGCTTTTTCGTCAGAGGTCTCAAACTCTTCAGCTGCTGCCGTAATTTCTTTCTTTTCTTTTTCAGCGTTATTGATGCGTTCCTGAAGAGGCTCAAGCTCCTCTTTTATTTTATTGAACTCGTGAAGCGTATATCCTTTATCAAGAGACTCGAGTTCTACCTTGTACTTCTTGGCTTTCTCAGCTTTTTCAGCTTGAATTTCCAGAGAACGTGCTTTTTTCCGAAGCTCGATCAGAAGGTCATCTACCCGCTGAAGATCTTTTCTGGTTTCATCAAGTTTTCTGAGTGTTCGCTTTCGCTGATCTTTATAGCGGGTAACTCCGGCAGCTTCTTCAAACAAGCGACGACGATCGTTGTTCTTATCATTCAGAATTTCTTCTACCATTTTAAGCTCGATCACAGAATAAGCATCCGAGCCCATTCCTGTATCCATGAAAAGCTCCATGATATCTTTTAAGCGGCAGGAAGTGTTGTTGATCAAATATTCACTATCTCCTGAGCGATACAGGCGCCGAGTAATAGTTACTTCGCTGTATTCAATGGGAAGAATACCTTTGTCATTAACAAAGGTCAGGGAAACTTCAGCCATTCCCAGAGCTTTCTTTTTAGCTGTGCCATTAAAAATAACGTTGCTCATTGCGGAAGAACGGAGCAGCGAAGGACGTTGCTCACCAAGCACCCATCTTAAAGCATCAACGATATTGGATTTGCCACAACCATTAGGACCCACAATAGATGTAATCCCGCTGTCAAAACCCACTTTTGTTTTGTGAGCAAAGCTTTTAAATCCCTGTAAGTTTAATTCGGATATATACATTTAGATCAAAATCACAAAACTCAAATTTCAAGATACAATTCTATAATTGTAATTTTGAACATTGTTTGTTGTTTATTATTTGAAATTTGTGTCTTGTAGTTGATTATACAGTCATGATTTCACTTTCTTTTTGAGAAAGATAATCATCTACTTTTTTGATGTTGCTATCTGTAATTTTCTGCACCTCATCTTCGGCTTCAAACTTAGAATCTTCCGGTAAAGAATCTGCTTCAACAGCCTTTTTAACTTCATCGTTAGCGTCTCTTCGGGTATTTCGGATACTGATCCTTGCCTGTTCTGCCTTTTCACGTGCAACCTTCACTAACTCAGTTCTTCTTTCTTCTGTAAGTATTGGTAAAGGTATTCTGATAAAATCACCGTCATTCATTGGGTTCAATCCTAAACCGGCAGCCATAATAGCTTTTTCAATATCCTGAAGAGTGGATTTATCGTAAGGTGAAACCATAAGCATTCTTGGTTCCGGGACAGTGATATTTGCCAACTGCTGAAGAGGTGTTTGCGATCCGTAGTACTCTACTTTTACGCCCTCAACTAAAGCAGGGTTAGCTTTACCTGCGCGAATATGAGAGAACTCTTTTTTCAAAAATGAAAAAGCTTCATCCATTTTTAAATCTGCTTCATCAATAATGTCTTGTAATTCCTCTGGGATCATATCAAAAAGTCTGGTTGAATATTATTTATGCCTGTTTAGCTTTGCGAAGTTACTAAAACTCATGGTTATTTATTAATAAAAAAAGCCCTCCTGAAATCAACCAGAAAGGGCTTGGGGTACAATTAGGTAAATTCTACAAATAAACAATAGTAGTGGTAATAGTGCCGGAATATTGGCCGGTAAGGTTTTTATTTGAAGGCAGTGTCCCACTTATAGAAACTGCACTTATTCCGGTGTGGGTGTCAGAAGAAATAAGACTGTCTGTTTCGATTTGAAAAGTATCCCCGCTGGAATTTGTCAGTACGGAGTTTTCTTCTACAAAGATAAATACATCAGAAAGAGGAGAGGATGAAATAATAATTTCACCATTATGAGCAGAAGAAGAATGATTGCTCAAGTAAAGATTCGAAATTTTTTCGGTCTTAACTCCGCTAATTACTTGTGCCGAAACCGTCATTGTAGCTGTAACCTGAGCGCAAAGACCAACAGAAAAGAGTATCAATAAAGGTAGTAAAAAAAAGGTTTTTTTCATTCGACAGTGATTGTTACATCACTTATCGGCAAATATTAAGAAATTTTAATATTAATTTTCTCCAATCTTAAAAACGGCTTTTAAATACGCTTAAATTCCAATTAACTTCTTAAACCAAAGCTTTCGGGCTCTCTTCTTTAATGTATTTAATTCATTTTTGGAGATGGGGGTTTTGTTAAAATCAAACTGTAGCGCTTCAAATGCTTTACCCGGATCTTTTACACCGAGTTTGTTTAAGAAAGCAAAAAATCCTGCTCTTGTATATTTTTTTCTGTTACGATCCAGTAAGGTGAGTAAGGCATCCCATTTTTCAGGATTAAGTGAGTATTCAATTCCCAAACCCTCAGCATCAGCAAGATTTCCGCTATTCAAACAAAGCTCAAGCTGATGTTCCATTCCATTCGGCAGCGGTTCGGGACGTAACAACTTAGGACTGTTAGCCATTTTTTTACCGTAAGGGAAAAAGCTTTTCCACAATTCACCGGATTGTGGATCATGATAATACACTTCGAAGGTTTTGTCATTTTTTCGAAGGGGAATCATTTGATTGATTCTTTTGACTTGTTGATGGTAATCTAAAACATACATAGCAGGGCCTTTTTTTTATTATATCAATAGAAACTATATATGTTCCTGAAAGAAGTGGTTTTGATCAGGAATTGATGGCAATATCAAGGCTTAACTGGTTCCAGATATGAAGCTGAAATACTATGCTTTCAACAAGGAAAGTTTTATCCCGGAAATATTTTAGATGGGTTGTTTAATGTAGATGTCGGGGCGACAAGATTTGAACTTGCGACCCCTCGGCCCCCAGCCGAGTGCGCTACCGGACTACGCCACGCCCCGATGCCACGTATAGCAAAATAGGGTTGTTTTGGGCATCTCGCAATCTCAATATTCAGTTTTCTGATAGTAGTCCGATAGTAATTACTATCGCATTACTATCGAAATGGCATCACTCATAAAGCAGCATAATCTCTATTACATCCAATTCTATGATAAGTTTAAAAGACCTAAACAGAAGCGGGTAGCATTAAAAACTCAAACCAAAGGAACAGCTTTAAAGCTTAAAAGAAAACTTGAGGATGAATATGCAACAGGCGAGTATGATCCTTGGTTAAATGAGAAGGCTATTAAAGAGCAACAAATAACAAAGTATTCAGCTATTAAATCTGTAATGATGCATTACATAGAAACGAAAAAGAAGAAAGATTGGCGCAAAAATACAGCTAGAAATACTGAGTATGTGTTGAATAGTTTTCTAAGATCTGTTGATCCAAACCTTCCCATTTCCCAGTTAGCCGAATCTAATTTCAATGAGTATCTAAACAATTCACCAATTAAGTATGAGACAAAAAGGTCGTACAAGAAAACTTTGAAGACTTTTCTAATCTGGCTGAATGAGTCTGGATTATCTAAGCTTGAGAAGAAGAAGCTTATAGTAAATAATGAAAGCCATGAACAAGAAGAAAATATTAACTATTTCACTAAAGAAGATATTCAAAATCTAACAGGCTATATCAGTGGAAAAGTGGCGAAAGATCTAGAAAAAGGTTTCCAGAAAAAAAATTGTAACGCTTTATGGCTAATTGATTTCATTCATTGGCAAAGGCTAAGCGGAATGAGACTTTCAGAAACATTAAACCTAAGGGTTGGAGATGTTAATACTCAAACTTGGGAAATAATTATAGGTAATAACCACTTCGTCACTAAAAGTAAGAAGAAACAGATCCTACCTATTGATAGTGTTGAACCGTTAAAAGAGATTGCAAAGAAAAAACTCGCCGAATGCACATCTGACGATGAGCGATTATTCGGACATAGCTGTAGAAGGCATACCAATCGAATCTTCAAGAAATACCTGAAAGAGGCTCTACCCAAAAAAACTTATCTAAATATTCATTCGCTTCGACATACTTGTTGTATTGAACTCCTCAGAGGAGGCGTACCTATTTACACCGTACAACGCTGGCTACGCCATGCTGATGTCAAGACTACTCAACGCTATGCTGACTTGCTGAATATGGATATTAGTGAGCAGGTTGGGAGAGCTTTGAAATAAAACTATTAGTCAATTATTTTTTAGATATTGTTCTTTTTATAGACAATATTATCAATAGCTCATAGTCCTTCTTTATGAATTTAGATAATGTTATTATTAAGAAATATAGCTCAAACAATTTAGTAATCACTGAATGTGGTCTGCAATAAAAGAGAAAATTACAGTTCGGCTTTTAAACTTAAAAAAGAAAGCCAACTACACACTTTCTATTTGGAAAGCTATAGGATGGAATAAACTTTATTGGATTCATCACTATGTTTTGAAGTTTATAATACTGAATAGGACAAAGTTAATCTCTGGACTACTCATTTTCTTGATTACAACTTCATTTTATCTTGGATTTATTTTCGATGAGTATTTAAATGAATTATTCTTCTCTAATACCAAAATCGAGGATTGTAAAACAGCACTTGTAACCATCGGAGGAGCGTTAATTGGTGCGGGTGCTATATCCTTTTCATTTGTGATGTTTGTACTTCAAGTAAATATAGAGAGAATGCCACATTCTCTTTTTTGGAAGTTTAGCTCTGACAAAAAAATAATATTTACATTTACAGCAATAATAATTTTATCAATTGGAATAGTGTTTCTCTCACTTTTTGCAGTAGAAAGAAACTTAGTAATTACTTTGATAACGGTTTGCTGGATTGTTGTTATAGTAATTGTTCTGATTATCTATGCTTATAGAAGAACTTTAATTTTGATAAACCCGATTCAGCAATTATCACAAATAGCTGATGATGCTAAAGCCCAATTTAAGCTTTGGGAAAAAAGAGCTGATAGAGCAAGGCCACTTTACAAACAACCGAGTTTCGTTGATAATGATCTCGATGCTTCAAAGCATGATGAGCCTTTATTTAAGTACTTCCAAAAGAATACCCAATGGATTTCTGAGCCAAAAAAAGCTATTAATCACGCAATTTCTTATTCAAGACGATATGCAGAGTATGGCGATTATACAGTTTCAAATCATGCATTAGCTGTTTTAACGGAAGTAAATGGATTATATATCCAAACCAAAGGGAAAACTTTTTTTGCAAACAACCCTTTGTTCCATAATCCTCTTTCTACTGATGAATTTATCAATCTAACACTAGAGCAATTAAGACAGAATTTCAGTATTGCTTTTTCAAGAAAAGATGAGCAACAAATAGAACAAACGCTTAAAGCTGTTGCGGATCTCACCTTATTATATATGGATATTGACTATTCTTATGAACATACTGGCATGCAACATACTCGTTTAGCTGTTGGTTATTTATCTGATGGGGTTAAGTCGGCTTTGCGTCATGGCTATACAGATGTCGTTATGGAGGGGCTTCGGTTATTAAGCAGAATAGCAGACTTATTAATTTCTAGAAAATCAACAAATGAAGTTGTAACGATTATAAATGACATTGGAGATATAAGCATTGGTACTGTCATTAATAAGAAAGATCACCCTGCTACAGCAACAGGTATCGATCAGCTTGCCAAGCTTACTATTATTTTGCTACAGACTGAAGATATGCAGGTGAGGTTTGCCTTAAAGCAGATTAATGCTAAAGTATCTTCGATTGCTAAAACGATATTACATCTATCTGCTTCTAATCTAATATCTGATCATAGTACAAGTCTTAACTCTTATTATTCAGGAACAAGTTTTGATTCTTTACAAAACTACTTAACCAAGATTACAAATTCGGTAATAAATGCGAAAGAAGGTGATGAAAAAGCTCAACAAATAATTAGGAACATAGAAGAATGGGCAGATAACAATTACCTAACTGAAAAAGAACTCCTACTTCTTTCAATTGAAAAAAGATCAAACTTTACGTTTGATATCATTAGCTGGATAACACATCTATCAAAGCTTTTACTGGCACTTTCAACAGCGGAAGCTTGTCATTTTCATTATCAAGATAAACTAAGAAAACGTGCTCTTTGGTTGTTTTCAACATTAACATGGATAGAAGACGATCATGATACAATTTCTTTCGTTGCTAGCTATGATATAACAGAAAAAATCTTTGAAATGGTAATTGAAGCAAGGACTAGAGAAGCTATAGAAATGGAAACAAAAGTCAATAAAATACTTTTTGATTGGACTTTTAAGGCTGGAAAATATCAAAACGGTTGGGCAATTCTTGAAAACTCAATTTACGCTCTTATAGTTGTATCATTAACTGGAAAAGATGATCCAAACGCCATAAACCTTAAAAAAGCAATAGAGGATAAACTAAACGAAATAGAAATCGATAAAGAAAAGCTTTTGAACACAGCCTCACATATTCGTCATCAGGCAGATCATCTTTTTCAACTGACAAGCCATCTATCTATTGTAAAAGGGTATATGTCACAAATAGACAGAAAGTTGCTAAAATCTGTAATGATAGATATAGCTTTAGTTTTTGAGGAGAATAGTTAGTCAACTTTAGAATGGGCAAAGAGCAAAAAATAGTACCCATTGTTAGAGAGCCTTTAAGTCTTGATGGTATCTCGCTAAATTCTGCATTGAAAGGAGATAATGTTAGTATTTCTGTAAAAGGAAGTCTTACTTCATTTGATGTAGGTTTTCATGAAGTATCTAGTCATCTATGTCAAATCCTATCTATTCTACCAGCTTGGAGATTGCTAGTAAAATGGAATGAGACTGAGACACATATCTTTATTGATAATTTCCCTATGATGTTAAATATCAGGACTAACAAGACCATTCAAAAGGGTGAGCATCTACACAAAAATGATATAGCTGATGTAAGTACACTTTCCTTTGGGGATCAATCGAATAACTTGAACCCCAAGAAAGGAGAAAAGGTCATTGCTATTATATCTGCCGACTATCTACATGGGCTATACTATGATTTCACAGGTGAGCTTGATCCAGACGAGTTCATATTGAACATGGGGTCTTTGTACAAACAAATTCACTACCCTCATATATATCGTTCTTTTGAAGATGATACGATTGTAAAGTTGATAGAAAAAGGCTGGTTCCCATTTGTCGGGCTTGGTGAAGATGAGAATAAACTTCTTATGGCGATGTTTAAAGAAGGGAAAGCTGACAGGGTTTCAGATTGGTGTGAAGATACGTTCGATCATGCAAGGATTGATAAAATGGTTCAAAGATGGTCGGGGTATGCTGCGTATCAAGCTAAGAAAACACAATTTGAGCAGGGCTTAAATTGTGTTAAAGATGGAAATTATATAGCTGCTATTTTAACCTTAAATCCTTTGGTTGAAGGTGTGTTTAATGAGTACTTAATGCAAAAAACTGGAAAAGGAATTTCCTATAAAGGCAATCATATAGCAGAGAGTATTTACAAAAAGGCAGTTGAACGGCTTGGAGAGAATTCTCTTCTTTTGCCAAAACATTTCAGGGATTACTTGCTCAAATACTTTTTTAAGCATAACACTTCGCCTGTTTCAGACGATGTAACAAGAAATGCCAGTGCTCATGGGCGATCAAAAGATGATGCTTTTGATTTTGAAAAAGCCTTAATTGTTATTATGACCTTAGACCAGCTCTTCTTTTTTATGGATCGAAACTAACCTCTATCTATCTATTTAGTTAAGTTATCAGGGGCTTTTTTGGATAGCTTTTCGAGCTCTTCAATCATAGAAAAAATTTCTAATGATAAGAAGAAAATGACCTGTGCGGAAGTGATCCCAACAGGTTTGAATATCTCCCATAATTCTATCAATTGATTTTTGAAGTGTTTAAGGTCTTCTATCAAATCTTGAAGATACTCTTTTGTATTGTTTTTAATTTTATCAAACATGACCATGCCTTTTTGCCTGAATTCTTCAGACGAGAATATGTAGAGCAAGGTTATACCAAGTATTATAACCCCGAGTTCAGGAGGTATTTTAGGAATCATCTTGAATATCATTTGAAATAGTTGAACCAAAGCAGTAACTAGTTCTTTTATTACTTCAATAATTGCTTTGATTATAACAGATAAAAGACGATAAAGCCCCTCAGTAGTAACAACACCTAACCCAATAAGCGAAAACGATAATACTCCCTTGTTAAAAGTGGTCATTATTCTATCAGTCTCACCTATTGTCCATACACTTGTTTCACTTTGTAGCTGAAATATTTTGTCCCTTGAAATTATCGCGTGGCTACCAATGCTAATGGCCAATGCGAGGTAAGGAACATCATCTTCATCAACGCTTCCTATTTGTTGATTAGCTTTTTTCCAATCATCCGTCCAATAAGCATCTAATAATTTTATCTTTGACAAGACATACTCTGCATATTTGTAAGCGACTGTAGTTTCAGCTTCCAAATACTTGTCTATTTTTGCATAAAGTTCTTCCTGAAGTTTATAGGGAGCGTGTACAGAAACGAAAACCGAGTTGAGAAGCCTGAAAATGAAAGTGTCTTCAAGGTTAGTTCCTTTAGTTACCATTGCCTTAATCTGACCAAAGACAAAGTTATTATCGAGTACAACGGATACATTTAGTTCCCCTAAACTTTCAATTGTGCCAAAGTTTTCCTTGAATTGAGTTTTTACCTCTTCGGTAATTTCTGTCTCAACATTTTTAGAAATATCATTCCAGCCCTCTAATAGGCCAGGAAATTTCTGACCTAGTACTGATGTTAGTTCTTCTTTATTTTTATTCCAGTCAACTTTTTGATCCATACTCAACTCGATTATTTTGGTATTCGCTTCCAAATTCGTCAATTATACCTATGATAATTGTTAAGCTTTCTAATGACTGTATTACTTTCAATTAGTATAATTTAAAATAATATCAGACCATTCATTAAAGACTAACTACATACACGAAAAAAATTTTAAGAACCATTTAGCAATTTTGCACCACACACCCAATGCTCAACTTTCTATTAAAGTTATCTGTTTTAAAAAGTCAATAGTATTTACAAGGTTAACGGATCTAGATTTATAATTAAGAGTTAACAATCTATCCGTAAGTAAATGGTCATATTTTTCTATTTCCTTATTCTTTACCTTATCTAAGAACATAAAAAACTCATTCTCTTTCGTTTGAGATATCTGATTTAAAACCATTTTAAATTCAATCAGAGTAATACCTTTTATAGAAATTGCTATACCTTCGTTTGTCGCCTCAAATTCGTTCATGATTAACAGCAACTGAATAGTATTCATAATTGAAGACCCCTTCCAAGGAAAGAGTAAGATGGAGTTGCCATCCTCGATAACAGCTGAGGTACTAAGATTATAAAAGTTGAAATACTTTCTACCTTCTTGTAAAAGTTCTGAAGCTGTTGAATCTAGATAAATTGGAATAGAATTTTCCATATAAACCTGGTACATCTTTTCCCGGATATGATCATCTATTAGAAAACCACCTCCATTAAACAAGGGGGGGGTTCCTCCTTTTGATCGAATTAATTCAATAATCTTCTTTTCATCATCAATAGATTTTATAACCCACCGGTTTCCTCCAAAAATTATGAAAGACCCTTCTATTAAAGGAAACTCTACCGGTAAAGACCCCAAATTCTTACCGTTTGCGATGATCGTATATTCTTCGGGAGTTTTAAAAACTGCATAAAATGAATAATGCCCAACAATACTCTCTCCCTTGACTCCAAGAGTTAGGGTTTTGTCACTTTGCTGAACAATTATTTCATCATCACCTAAACTTATCAATAGCTCTTTAAAGTCTTTTTTACTAATGCCTCCAAAAACACCATTTTCGATTAAAATGTGCCATAATTCATTTGCTCTTAAACTACCATATTGAGCAATCACTGATAGAATTTGCTGAACAAATGTAGACAAATGTAAATTATTTAAGCTTGGTGGTTCTACCCACTTTTTCAACATCAGCTCAGTCATCGCAATCGACTGTACTATTCCAGCCCTAAGCTTATCTTGTAAAGAAGTTTGCTTGTCAATTTCTGTTTCAATTTGATACAGTCTTAAAATAGAGGGTTCCCCTCGTCTTCCAGACCTTCCTAACCGTTGCCTCATACTTGCCACGCTAGGAGGACATCCAATCTGTGCGATACTTTTTACGGTTCCTATATCAATTCCCATCTCAAGGGTAGTTGTACAAACGGCTGATGATGGTTTTGAATTATTCTTTAGCTCATTTTCAACATGCTCTCTAAAGTTTTTAGATAAATTACCATGATGAGGATAAAATTCCAGCGGAACCTTTTCCTCTTCACACTTTTGTCTTAACAAATCCGCATATAACTCAACATTACTTCTTGAATTGGCGAATATTAAATTGTCTGTTCCTCTTAAATTTCGAAACAAATGCTCTGTAATTCGATGAGATGGTGGTAACTCCAGAGACCCTGATTTCAGGTCAGGTTTTTTACTGATATACCCCTTCAAATGTAATTTTAAACTGCTATTAAATGCTTTGGATTCAACATATTTAATATTTTGAACATCATAGTTTTTCCTAAGAAACTGTTTAGCTAAAGATTTGTCACCTAGAGTCGCACTTAGTCCAATCCTTATTGTTTTTTTTGCTAATGCAATTTCAAGTCTATCTAAAAGAGAGCTTAGTTGTTTCCCTCTTTCTGCACCAATGAACGAATGCATCTCATCAATGATTATATAAGACAGATTATTGAATAGATACTTGAGCTTGGTTCCATGATTCATGAATATGGATTCTAAAGACTCTGGAGTGATTAGTAAGATCCCATTTGGATTTTTAATCAGGCTTGATTTCTTGTTTTGACTTACATCACCATGCCAAGGTGTAATTTTCACATCAGCATACTTAGTTATTCGTTCTAGCCTAGAGGTTTGATCGGTTATGAGAGCTTTCAACGGTGCTATATAGATAGCGTATACGCCTTTAGACGTTTGTTTTATACAATTTGAAAGAATAGGTAGGAATGCAGCTTCTGTCTTGCCACTGGCTGTTGCTGATGCCACTATTAAATCATGTTTCCCTGAAATAATAATAGGTATGGTTTCTTCTTGTATATCTCTAAGCTGATCCCACTTCTCGTTCCATATCCAATGTTGAATTGATCTATCGAGTAAATCGAATGAGTTGGAATTATTTTCTGGTTGATGTGGCATTCTTATAGACTGAAGTCAGATAACTCGTCATCTTCATCTAGCACATCTTCCAAATCACTCAATTTTTGTCCTTTGTCTACTTCAATTTCTATTGAACCTAATAGAGGTTTCCAATCTACTTGTGGATTCTGTTCTAGAACAGATAAAAGATCTACAAAGCTTCGGATTGTGTTTCTTGGTGTTTGAAAATATGCTTCCCCAATTTGTTTTTTACAATGCACCATAAATAATTCAAGTCCTTCATCCGAAATCAAATATTTATCTGGGTTACCTTCCGCAAATACTTCCCGAATATTTTTTAGAAGAATATAGATATCCTCTGGTTGAAGATTATTTAGCCTGATAATGGGACCACTTAAATCCCGTACTCCAGCCATGGCCGCAAATCTGTTCTCGGCTAGTCTCGTTTGTAACGCATCATAACTATATAATCCTTTTCGAGTATCCATCATAAAGTCTGGGGTACCATTAAGTATAAATCCGAATCCTGATACATTACCCTGTAGACAATCGTTTAAAATTCGTAGAATTTGTTCATAGTTATTTCTTCTTGCTACACCACTATTGAGTTTATATAAGTTTACCATCTCATCTAGCCCGATTATTAAACCGTCGTATCCTGCAATTTTTACAAATAAAGCGAGCAATTTTAACTGGTCATATACATTGCTATCATCCACAATCGTGCGAACTCCTAAAGCATTTCTAGCATCTGTTTTAGTAGAAAACTCACCTCTCAACCATCTAATGGCATCACTTTTTAATTCTTCGTTTCCATTATTATGTCCCTCCCAATAAGCATTGATAACTTCCGCAAAGTCATAGCCTCCAACCATTTCTTTAACTTCACCTAATTTTTCATGAATAATACTATCTACTTTTTTTTCACTTTTCCGAGATTCATCCATTGCTTTACTAATAAATTTCTCGACAAGATTTGGTAAAGCTCCTCCTTCAGCTTTAGATCTTGTAGCCATATTTTTCATAAGCTCAGCGTATAGATTTCTGGCTTGGCCTGCTGAAGCATGGATTCTTCTATCGGGAGCCAAGTCCGCATGGATAGTAACTAGGTTTTTCTGATGACTTATTGATCTTATAAGGTGTAAGAAAAATGTCTTCCCAGATCCATACTCACCAATAATAAATCTAATCGCAGATCCGCCATCTTTTATCTTTTCAATATCACTTATTAATGCTTTTATTTCTTCATTTCTACCAACTTGTATATGCTGAAGACCTATACTTGGTACAACTCCAGCTCTTAATGATTGTAGAATTGCCTCTTTTTCTTTTATCCTAATTCTTTTATCAGCCATTATTGAAATCCATTAGTTCTCTATTAATCGTTATTACCCCATTATCAATAAGTAACTCATCATCAAATGCTTCAAAAGATGATTCATTAATTATTTCCAAAGCACCTTCTGGAAATAGGTTTAATTCAGCACAAAGCTCTTCATATTCATCTCTTTCCCATTCTTCCTTTTCCAATAATTTATGTAGCAACTTGGAATGATAATCATCTAATGTAAATATTGGAGTACTAATCACAATATCTTCTCGGGTGACTACTTCTGAATTTTGAATTTCATCTTCTTTATCACTAAAAATTTCACCCAATATATTCTGGATTTCTTCAGTTTCTTTAAGAGTTTTATTTATTGCTTCTTTGTTTAACTGATTACTTCCCTTTTCTTTCGGTACACTAAACCCCGACTCTTTGTCTTTATTCTTAACTAGTACAGGATCGTCATTATTAGCCTGAACCGAATGAATTAAACTAAAGATAAGTTGGCTATCAATTTCTAAAATTCCTGCAATTTTTTGAAGGATTTCCACCTCCTTTGGGTGGATGTATCCATCAGCATTAGAAAGTTTTACTAAATACAGAAGAAGTTTTTCTCTTTCTGTTAAAGAAAGTCCATCAATTTTTGATTTGACCCCTCTTGTTGAAGGCTTACTTTGTTCTAGCCATAATAGATAACCATGTATGCGCTTTTTTTCTTCTATTGAGAGGTTAAAAATATCTTCTATATAATTCTCTAAAAATCTTTTTTCCTCAATTTTAAATACATCATCAGCAAGCCCAACAACTATACTGAGATGCAAAATTGTTAACGCTGAATAATATTCTTTAGAGGGCTTTTTCGGAGATGTTTTACTATTAATTTTGAAAAAAACTATTTTGTCATTTGAACCTATTTTGTTGTTTTCAAATCTAGCATCTGGTTCAAAACCAATATCATATTTTGAGAAAAATTGAGCAATTTCTATTGAATCTTTTTTTGATAGGCTATTAACCTCTGGGTTCCAAAGCGAAGCAATAGTTCTAGAACTTTTGAATACAAAGCTTTCGTTTAAAAGATCAGAATTAACCTCCTCAATGTATGGGTCGAATTTATTATCTAGATCACCTCTTAATAAATCCTTAGGCAATTTAGAAAGCGTCTTCATGTCATCTGGACTATTCCCACGACCTAATTGTCGGCTATAAGCATCAAGTTCATCAATACATTCTTCTACAATAGAATAGTACTTACTAGGCTTGGCCGTTAATTTCATTAGATCAGGAATATCTGTGGTAAAGTAAAATTTATTACTGTACCCATAAGTATTGCTTGCTGGGCGGTAAGAAAACTGAATTGGCGTTTTATTTGGTTTTAAAATATCTCCATCGCCAAATTTTCTTTCATATTTAATACTGAATAGTTCTTGCAGTTCTACTTTGCAGCGAGTTCCAGGAGTTCTAAGATATTTATCATGTATAGCCCATTTTAAGGCTAATTCTGATGGCAAAGGAATTGAATGTAATGCACAATAAGCTAGAGCGAGTTTAAAATTGAGAGTTACATTGTACGACGTTCCGTACTTAATATAATCCCGTTCTTCAGTTTCAAATGATTCTTTTATTTTATCTAAAGCCGAATCTTTATAGGAAAAATAGTCTAACAATGACTGAGTATATTGGTTAAAAGAACCATTATTATTATAAATAGAACGAAGGCGATTAATTTCTTTTATTATAATTTGCGCTTGCTTACTAGGATCAGGTAGTTTTTCAAGGTCATGTAATAAACATCTTTCTAGCCCATAATAATAAAGAAAAACATATCCTATGTTTGTTTGAGGGTCTTTTCTACCTGATTCCAACCACTCTAAATAGGCCGCTCTTGCCTCAGGTGTTATTCCTTTATAGGAAGACCAATAACTTAAAGAACTCCCTTCATGGTCTGGGTTCTTTTTGTTCACAGGCAAGGAAGGATTAATAAGGGACGGTTCTATTTCTTGCCAATAATTTCTACTCTCAACTGTGGAGAGGTTTTTACCTACGTAAACTAAGCCTTTGTTTAAGTAGTACCCATTTATTTCAACAGTTTGTTCCTCAGAAAACCAGAACTTATTTGGATTGTTTGAAAGCTTCTCTGTTTGATGAGTATTTGAGTCTCTATGAGATCCTGTGCGTATTTTAAATTCTAAATTGCGATAGCCTTGATTTGAAGAAGAGCTGGATCGACCTCTGATGTTTTTATTATTGTGGCTTTTCAAAGATTTATTTCCCCCACTTTTGAATAGCTGGAAAATTATAAAACAAATAAAGCCTACTAATAAAAACGTACCCATCATCGTCTATATTTTTTTTGATTATTATAATAATCAAATAGCATAGATGTAAGTATTTGATTTATAAAATGCAAAGATTCGAACTAATCTATTATAACAGTAGCATAGTGGGCTACCAATAAAAACTTTAATCTAAAAAGAGAAGCGGGGACTTCTCTTTAAAACATCCGACTTCGACGCTTTTGAGGTTTGCCATTTGAATCCTCTTTAAAAAATTCCCAAAGCCACATTCCTATTATTGGTATCATGAACAGCAGTAATGGACCTAGCCCATCATACCAATGTACTTCTTGAGTTTTGACAAGTAAGTCTCCTCCTTCCATCCACATGTCCCCGAGTTGACGGCCATCATCTCTTGGGATGAATAGCCATAACCCTAGGATTGACCATACTATAGTGATTGTAATTCTGAGAGCTTTCATAAGGTAATGTTATTAAGAATCCATGATTTAAGCTCCTGCTTATACTGCTGAAGCTCTTCTTGCTTCTCTTGAATGAGTCTTTCATACTCTTCCGGACTTTTCTTTCTTTTCCGCTCTTGAGCACTAATTTTTCTTTCTAGTATAGTGAGTTCGTTATTCAACTCTAACGCTTTTTCTTTATAGTTATAATAATCAGTGACGGTACTTTTACGCACCTCACTTATTAATGGGATATCTCTCTTGAAGCCACCATCTCGTAACGTCATAGGTATTTTAGCATCTGACTTAAGAACTCTAAGTTTAAAAAAGCCTTTTGATGTGAATCTAGTTTCTGTTGTCTGGAGTAGAAACAGGTTAGAATACAGATCCCTTACTTCATAGTATTCACTAGTTGATAGTTCCCCAATAAATGCAACCATATATCCCTCAAACATATATGAACTTTCCACAAACGCTTTTGCGATTTTATTATCTGTATTGCTTCCAAGATTATCTAATTCCCATTCGATATGAAGTTTGTTACTCTCGAGGTTTGAAGTAAGCTGATAATCCAAGTTTTGTTGGCTTTTTATGGAGGCAATTTCTCCTGGAATATTTTCGATCTTAACCAATAGTTCTCTAGGCAGACGAATTGAACCCAGATTTGCTAGTATCGAAATTTTAGAAATATTAAGTCTAGAATTAGTTATTTCAAGAATCTTTTCAATAATAATAGGCCTAAAGTTTGGATCAGACTTAATAAGCTGTTCGACTTCTTTTTTGCCTATAGCTACAACTCTTTGATTTTCGAATGCAGTGTATATTATATGATGTAATCCTTCGGGAATGATATAGCTTGAATCTATTGCCGTTTTAGTAATAGATAGCGCAAGGTCTATATCATACTTAGATAGGTTTTCTATAGTTTTAGTGGAATAATCTGAAGGGTTAAAAACGAGTGCATTGGTTACATTCTCATACAGAGTTGGCTCGCCGTATCCAACGACACTAATGCTTTTGTCCTTTGCGTGTAGAAAATAATCATATAGCTCTTCGTAGTTACCTTCGGCTATATTTTGAGATATTTTTGAAGAAGAAGGTTCACATCCAAAAAGGAGTAAACCAAAAATGGTGATTAAACCCAATGATTGTTTGATGGGATGATTCATAGTAGTGGTATTTAAGGTTAATAATTTGCACACAGTTGTGAGCAAATGCAAGTTGAGTTTTCCTGCATCTTCCTTCAATGAAGTACGGTGCAGAATTATTGGAAGCGACATCTATTACCTTGAGAAGACTGAGAGAAGGGGCGGAGCTATCTCAGGAAGAACTAGCGGCTAATTCTGGGATTACCAGAAGTATGATTGACAAAGTGGAGAGAAGAGAGAGACTACCATCTTTGGATATTCTGATCAAGATTGCACCTGCACTTAAGAAATCTGCAAGTGAGATTGTTTTCTTGATTGAGGAACAGCTAAATAAGTAGCAAAGAGCTTTGAGGGTAATCGCGCCTATATTCTTATACCACATTCAGTGGTTAAGTGGCAGTTTTCACCAACTCTTCTCTGTGAAAAAGTAAAAAGTAAGTCTGTCAGTTAATATTCTTTCTGAGAAAAATTTATCGGATATCGGCCACTAAGTCACTGAGATTAGTGAGCCCTTAAAACGGTTGTTAGGTTTTTTTCTTAGTAGTAATGGTAGTTTTTCTGTAGCTATTGTTATCAAAAAATTCAGTTACCTTAACGCCATCAATTTGTTCACCTGATATCATAGCTGATTTCTTCGCGGATTCTCCCATTAAGCTTGCAGATTCTTTAGAGGCAAGCTGAAAGCCTTCGTTAACTTTTCCTTTTTGATCAGGTGAATAAATCAATTTCAGTTCAAATTTTGACTTTCGAGGGAAGTGAGAAAACATTGAGAAAGGGAAACTCCAGTTACTTGGATCAACAGTTCCAGTTACTTCAATTTCTAAATATGAAAAAGACCCTGCTTCATTGTCAGTTAAGGAATAATCAAACACAAAAATCACGAAATGTTTGTTCTTAATTTCTTCCTCAATTTTCCTAACAAACTTAATGTCAAGTGTGTTAGGAATGTGTTTAAATTCATATTCTTTTGATGAATGGATATTAAGTTTTGATGTTTCTTTTATAGTAATGCCCACCTCTTTAATGATTACGGTTTCTTTTTTTGTAGTAGAAATACCAAAACAAAAAACACCAGATTTTTCTAATAAAAGAGAATCTATTCTGGACTTTTGATTCTGTGGTCTAAAAATAAACTTTGGATTAGCTTTATCAATAGCAAAAATGAAAATGAGAAATGTAAAAATCCCGATAAGAGCAGCGATAAATTCTATACTCATGATGTATTATTTAGTACTTCTTGAAATCTAACGATCCTGCGTTTAAAGCGGCGAGTCTGATTTAATTATTGTTTTCTATTTGTGCCATAAAGGACCTTTGTGATATCTATCTTCAAATAATTGCTTCAGTTTCCCTTCAATTTTAGTTGGCACATCTTTATGATTTTTATCCCATGTTACCCACCAATAAATTTTAATTTGTTCAATTTCGTCAATTCTCATTTGATTCGGAAAAGCATATTTTCGCCTTACCTTGTCAAACTTAGGATGATAACCATTAACTAATCTATCCTTCATACCACCTAGACCTGATTTACGGACAGACATTTGGCCATTTCTAAATTGTCCACTTGAACCAATATAAAGTAAATTTTCCTCCCCCTTAACAACTTGATATATCATGTATACACCGTTTTTATCGGTTGGTGCATTACATTTTCTTTCTAAATCTTCATTTGGTATAAATGTGAAAGACCCGTTGTTTGTATATTTTTCCAAAACTTTTTCGAACATAACATGCTGAATTAGTAGAATTAATCACTTATAATCAACAGTGGTAAAGTGGCCAAATTTCACAATACTTCACTGAAAAAAACTAAAATCGTCTATTTCTTCTCCTTAGTTCTCTGTTAGAAAGGAAGCTACGTGGCTTGATTCTAACCTGTACTCTTCGACTATGATTAAACGGTTTAGCTAAATGCTCACGAAATTGTTCTATCTGTTTGTAAAATACTTCTTCAAACGTTCCCTCTTTATGCATCTGGATAAAGCTTTCACGAGGCACATAAGATAAATAAGCGAATGATTCTGACTTATCGGGAATTAAAAACCAAAGATACTTGCCGAATACTACCGATTCGAATGTATCAGAATCATCTTCGTTAGCTTGGAAATCAAAGAAAACTAAATTTGGACTCGTAAACCATTCATCTATAATTTTATACTCAACAGGAAAATCAACTTTATAAATAAATAATGATGGATTAATTCTAGTTGCGAGAATTATAGCCTCCTTAAATTTAATTATATCTCTTTTTCTTCTCATTCCATCAACAACCCAAACAAGTTGGGGGTAAAAAACATCACGAGATCGTCGTTCTTCTGGATTGAGATAGCTATGTTGGAATTCTAGTACCCAACCTGAATCTGTTTTCACATCGGCTATGTGTTTCTCACCATCTTTTGCAGTATGAACGACTTCTTGCCATTCATCAGGAAAATATTGCTTCCATGAACGGTGCCATTCCGTCTCATTTTCCCACCAGGAATCACAATTCCTAATACCTTTATGTGCCCAATGATGTACTTTAATTTCTCCACACCTTGCAATTACATCAGAACCACAACTTGGACAAATTCCTTTAACACCTTTAGTGGCTTCAACCTTTTTATGATCAACTATAGCAAATTTCATAGGCTTTTTGAAGAAAATAAGTGACAAGAGTGACAGATACTGTCACTGGAAAAAAATACTTTCTACGAGAACTTTTAGCGGAGTTTCACCACTTATCCACTGGATTTCTACCTATTGACTAAATGTTTTAGTAATCTTTTTAATAAGTCTAGCTGATTTGATGAATTCTTTACTTCAGCTTCAGCATAAATGTACCTTTTATGGTCTCGACTTATAACGACTTCTATTTCATCTGGAAATTGTGCTTTAACTGAATCTGCAAACCATTCAGCATATTCTTCTGAGCCGTCTGAATTTTTATAAAGCTTCCATGTAAAGTTATCTGTTGAAATCATTAAATCCCCAGTAGGGGCTGCGTTACCGCTAAACCAATAGGTAGAAGACTTAGTCCATTTAGAATCTGGCGATTCATTCTTTAGAGCAATCCCTAATTTTTTGAGAAAATCAGATTCAATTTTATAATTCTCATTTGATTGATCATTGACGAGAACATCAGAAATTAATCTAGATTCTTCAGGTCTTAAATATGTTTTGATAAAGTCTTCAAATGAAGAAAGGGTTTTCTGGTCTGTAGTAAAGATACCTAAATCAGTCGATTTTTCATCTGAAGTTTGTACCAAGTTCATCGATGTGAAAACAGCTGAGCTTGAGTTTAAATAAAGTTTCGCATGGAGTCTTTCAACGAGATGAATGGAATCCGCAAAAGGTTCTATCATCCAAGCTGATGAAGCTTGATCTTCACGAAGATATACGGTTATTCGGACCCCTCGTTTTTTGGCTCTTTTTAATGCCTGCTTAACTTTTGTCCACTGTGAGATATCTATATAAGGAGATACTATCTTGACTTCATCTACAGTCTCTTCAATAAGTGTCAGAATTTTTCCTGTTATCTCTCTTGGCTTTATGACTTCTATACTCATTCCTTAGCTATTAAAATGTTTTTCATAGGAGAATTTAGTAATTGGTGAACATTCTTGATTCAAAATATAATCAATAACTATTTTTTTATTAATCTATGCTATTTAGTCATTTAAATACAGTTTTACTCACTTATAATACTAATCTCATAAGTCTGATCCTGAGGGGTATCCATTAATACTTGTTTTAAAATATATCCATCACCATTAGGGTTTTAACCACTGGCATTTTAAAACCGATAAACCCTTTCTTAGAATTGTAGCCAGCTTCAAGTAGCCATGCTAATGGACCAAAACCATGCTGGTCGTAAGAGAGTAAGCTTGCAGGAACTATGGCATACTCATTCCACCAAGAGTATTCTAATGTCAGCTTTGTTCTTATGAATTTTCCATGGATTACATAATAAAGAGGATTCTCATCTGAAATAAAATCAATTCTAGAAATTCCTGATTCTATCCCCTCTTTGAAATCTGAATTGGATTTACAGATATCATACATCGAAAACGTCGTTTCACCGTCCAAAGAGAACCTCTTATCATTTAGAGGAAAAGACATCCTTTCTCTAAGTTCACTTGTGTCAACTTTCAATCTTTTCACATCTTTCATAGATAGTTGCAAAGCTGGTTCATGAATGAGTTTCATTTCAAAGTCAGTATATCTAAAACCTTTGAACTCAAAAAAATCAAGTGGAATTGTATCCACATCAAGAGAAGTAATTTTCATCAACCGAATTGTATTTCCGGATTGGCATGCTAACTCTATTTCACTTTCTGTAAAACCTTCTTTAGAAACACATATTAAATGCTGAGCACCTACTTGTTCTAACTTCTTTTGCCAACCTCTAAAGTCATTTAATGCTGGTTTCTTCGTTCTATCTTGAACCTCAATAATTGTGATGGTTTGTCGAGGATATACTCCAGTAGTTATTACAATATCACACTCGGTTGTCGCTCCAGTTTTTGATGTCAAGACAGGCATTTGAACATTCTGTTCTATTTTGGATTCTGTATTTAATGAGCGTTCAATTAGCTTTACGACACCTTCAAGATACTTACCATCATTGTTCATAGTTTTATATTTAGTTTTAATTAAACAGAATCTAAAAGAGAAAGCAAACCCTTCTCTTTCGGAGCATTAAGCTCCATTCAAAGTAAACTCCTCCTTGTAATCAGGGCGTTCGCAAACACGAATGTATTCTCCGTTAGGCTTTAGGCCGTAGTACGAAATCTCTCCGGTATCAGGCGCCTTATAAGGTAAGATACTTTCGATGTTTGCATAGGTTCGCTCCTCGGTTTCGTTATGTACGATGAAAAGGGTTGCACTCATACCCACGTAACTTTCAAGATTTATTCCTTCTTGAAGATCTTGAGGAGTGTACTTACTCGCTTTCCATTTCTCAAGGAATTTTCTAAGTGTTGCCTTTTCATTAAGACTTCTTGTGAATCGTTTACCAACAAGGAATGGTCTCCCATCTTCATCGATAGATTGTAATTCAAACATGAGGCTTACTTTTTCCTTGGCTCCCCAAGGGGTTTCAACTTTACCAATGGAAATTGCATCTACGCATACTCCGTGGTGAAGTCCTTCTTCAGGAATAGGATAATTCGCTGGGTCTTCTGTAATGATTAAATCTGACATATTTGTCTCCTGTTTAATGGACGGTAAACTTTCGGGTTTTGGTTTGATTGGTAAAGCTTTTGCATAGCTCAGGATGAGCCTTTCTAATAGCATTTGTATCGAGCCGGTTTTGTGAAATAGACTTCCACTTTATTAAGAGTTTGCCACCACAGGAAAGCATTTCGGACTCGCCGATTCTTTCCTTGAGCTTGGTTTTCAAGTATTCTTCACGTTTCTCGATGTCTTCTTTACGATCTCTGACTTGTAGGAGTTCGTTGTAGAGTGCATAATCTCCAGGGGTCGCTTCTTTGTTGGTCCCTTCCGAAGAATCAGGGAATAAGAGTAGGCAATCCTCATTATTGATAGGCTCTGGTTGAACATCATTCAAGATGTGCAGCGTCCACCATGCAACAGCTTTATTGAAGAGTTCATCAATGAGTTCTTGGTTTCTATTTACGAGAATAGGTTCATGGAATATGCCAGTATTTCTCTCCATAATTGCGAGATATCCATATTTATATCCTGTAAGGAACATATACCAATTTATCTGATACAGCCAACTAAGTGGAAACTCGTTTTCCTCATTTTTGAGCATCAAACTACTAGTAGACTTAATTTCCAAAATACCAGGACTTTGGTGTATGTGATTGGACACAATCTGCCTATCTATATTACCCTTTAAAAAAGGGTATTCGTTGCATTGGTAGGCTTCAGAAATATTCCGAAGGTTCATTCCTGTAGTTTGGGTAAACTTTTCAGCAATTACAGGCTCTAAAATATGTCCCATTTCTGTTATAGGAGTAGAACCTTGAGGCTCCATTCGGCCTGTTTTTATCATCCAAAGTTGAAGTGGAGTTTGGTACTTAGATTTCCCGAACGCTGATGCTAGTTCTGATCCGCCTAAAAATTTACGCCGATTTTTCACCCATTCTGGGGATGGTATATTGTCTAATAGTTTAGTTGACATAGTTCTATTGTTTAAGTGTTAGAAATAAAAAAGCCTCTCGATTACTCGAAAGGCTCTGAATGAAAGGCTTCTTCTTGGTAGGGAATAAAATCCTCGCCAAGTAATAGTAGCCGAAGGATGCGACGAACGAAATCGACTACGGCATTGATGACGTCTCGCAATATTTCATGGAGCAGAAGCTTTAAGATGAGGTAGTATGTCTTCATAAGGCAAACACCTTACTCACATTATTTTGATACTTCGCTTGAAGCCGGGGCTCCATCTCGTGGGAGATATGATTGGTTAGCCTGTTTAAGAGTTGCCACTGAGAAATACGTCCAATCTCTTCCTGGGTTATTGCTTGTTCAGCAAGTCGCTTGGAGATTTTATTGGAGACGTTCTCGACCAATTGCTCGTCAACGCGAAGGATCTCTAGGCGATTGATGCGCTCTTGGATCTCTGGAAAGTATTCTCTAGCCTCAGCAAGCTTTTCACCAAGATTCTCGAAAGAGAAGCCAGACGTATGACGTGAATAATACTTGGAAAGGATTTTCCCGAATACCATACCGTTCGAACAGATAGCGCGAATTGCTCCCCAGTGGAAAAAAATTCCCGAACTCATGTCGTATGAGTTTGTAATAAATGCTGATAAAGCAATATCCGATTCACGATCACGAAGTCGAAGTTCAGGGAAGGTGATCTGCAATCGCATTCGCTCGTTGCTTACAAACGAGTGCGAAGGATCAATTTTAAAGGATTGACCACAGGTTGCAAGCTGGCGAAGAAGCTGATCAATCAGATCTGAGTTCTTCACAATCTTATAGGTGTCTTTCACAATGGAAATCACTTGGTTGGTGTCTTCTCGAACAATGGCTTTATAACCATTTTCAAGGAATGTTGATTGATCATCAAGATCAATGATGGGAGCTTTAGAGTTATCTACGGCAACAGTACGTTCAGATACTGGGAAGCAGAAAGGTTGTAGGTTCATGAGATTGATTATTAAGAATTAATGAACGTTATTGTTCATTATTCTTATACCAAATAAAGGAGAGGAGTTTATTTTAGATGAAGTTCGAAGATCAAATCTATCTTAATAAAATTGCAAAAAAACTTTGGTCTCCTCGAAAGAACGGTGAAGCATCAGTAATGATAGGGGCTGGTTTTAGTAGAAGTGCAAGTTCTGGCGGTAATCCAAAATTTCCGCTATGGAAAGATTTAGCTAATAAATTAAGTCGAGAGCTAAAGCAAAGAAATCAACACCCTGCAGAGGGTAAGTCCCCTTTAAAATTGGCTAGCGAGTTTGAAGCTACTTTTGACCGAAAAGAACTTGAGAATATTATCGAAGGTGAAATTCCAGATCAACTATATAATCCACATGAGGTCCATGAAATATTATTAAAATTGCCGTGGACAGATGTATTTACAACTAATTATGACACTTTACTAGAGAGAGCGGCACAAAACATTTTCGAATATAAATATTCATTGGTCTATGGTACTCAAGATTTACCTGGTAAGTTAAAACCAAGAATTATTAAGCTTCATGGAAGTATTCCAACAGTTAAGCCTTATGTCATTACAGAGGAGGATTACCGAACTTATCCAAGAAAACATGCTGGATTTGTAAACACTGTTCAACAATCGTTAATGGAAAACACATTATGTATGCTTGGTTTTTCTGGTGAAGACCCAAATTTCTTGCAGTGGATTGGATGGGTAAGAGATAATCTCGGAGATTCTATTGAACAAGTTTATCTATGTGGAATACTTGATTTAACAACATCAGAAAAGGACTTGTTAATTAAAAGAAATATTAGACCTGTTGACTTGTCTCCACTCTTTCCTAAGGAAAATTACGGAAATAATCATGACAAGAGACATACTGATGCTATTCGGTGGTTTTTATTGTCACTATATCTGAGTAAACCCCCAGTTAAAACAGAATGGCCTAAGTACAAAGCTAAAAAAATTAGCTATGAATTTAGTGACCTACCGCATATCAAAAAATCTCATGGCAGTAACATAATTGATAAAGATTGTCCAAACTTAAAAGCAGAAAATATTGAAAAGATTATTCGCTATCTAAAATATCAAAGATTAGAATATCCCGGTTGGGTAATAGCCCCAGCTTATTCTCAGAATTCAATTTGGCGTAGTAATTATATGATGAGCCATCAACAGAAAGATTTACTAGAAGGTCTTTCTGAAGAAAATTCAATAATTCTTGGGAGCGAACTAGCATGGGTATTTGATCTTTGTCTTTTCCCATTATGGGATCATATGGCGAAATATTTCTTGAATATGATCACTGATATAAATGCAACCAATAAAGAAACCAGTGACGCAAGGTGTCGTATATTAGTTTCTCTTATTAAATACTATAGAGAAAAAAAGAATCTAGAAATATTTAATTCATTAATTGAAAAATTAAAAAAACTTGGCAACTCTGATTCTTACCATGAAAATGAGTGTCACTATCAGCAATGTTTACTCTATTTTGAAACTTTTGAATATAAAAACTTGCTGAAATCGCTTGAATCTTGGGAAGTAACAGATAAATCACCTATTTGGATACTTCGTAAATCTGGATTTGAGCTCGAATTAGGAAATTTGCAATCATCCAAGCACTTAATTGATTCAGCTTTGGAATTAATTAGAAAGAAACAATTAGCTGATCCCGATAATTATGAAGCGCTATCTGCTGAATCACTTGCATTATATCTCAAATCCATTGTCGATGGGAATACACCGCCAAGGTATATAAGCGAGGGCTATAGAGAAAGGTTTGAGATACTTGGAAACTTTAAGTCAGACATTAGAGAAGTTGCATGGTATTATGCAGATAAAATTTTATCTGCTGACATTAGCGTAAAACCTGAAATAAGAACGTACCAAAAGTTTGATCCGGGTGTTCGAGGAGAAACTTACAATCTTCTAGGGCCTTCTTTTAATAATGAGGCATATGAAAAAGCATATCGCTATTTAAGAACTTTCACCGAATTAAATACACCATTTCAAGCGGGGACGACAATATGTATAGATAAAAAAGCACTCAGAAAAGCAAATGATGTGATAGCACATCAAGAGCCAAGATGGGTTTTCATCAATTTATTTAGACTTGGAGATGTAAAAGAAATTGAAAATTGGTACGATAGAGTAAGAATAGAAAACCTTAAAAAAGAGGATTTTTCGTTCATATTAAATACACTTCTAAATACATATGAAGAATGCATAGAACACTTAGATGAAAACACCCGTAGGAATTATGCGTTAGATAGTCACTTGAAATCGTCGTGTCTTTTTCTATCACTATTTTGTTTTAGAGCTGACAAGGACGCGCTTCAGAGAATTTTTGATCTAAGCATTAGATTTTTTTCGAATGAGATACATAAACATTCATTTCAATATTTTGAACAGCTAGCAGCTATTTTTAAACGCTTATGTTATGTAATGGGGACTCTGTCTTCAGAGAACTTTTATAAGCTGATAAACCTAGATAATTTGGGAAGGTATGATAGTTTCATTTTTGATTTTTATAAAGATCCCGTTTCATTTGTCAAGAATGTTGAAGTAAGCAAAATCGACGAGTTTCAAAAAAATATTTCGAGTAACGTTTCTCAATTAATAGTCGATATAGACTCTAAAAAAGAAAATCAACGTTTCATAGCATTTCAGAGGCTCTCATTTTTAGATGAAGTAAGTCTATTGACTGAGGATCAGCAAGAACAATTAATGAATTCGCTCTTTAAGCAAACTGATAGAAATGGATTTCCTGATATAAAATTTTATTACAAAAAGCATTTAGCCAAATTTCAAAAGAAAAAAAATGATAGCGAAGTTCTATTTAAAAATTATTTGTTAAACTCGACTTTTGATAGGGTGGTCAAGAAGAAGGCAAAAGCGGGAGGGGGGAAATTTTCAAAGGCAATGAGTATTGGTGGTGCACCAACAAATGGTATTCTAATTAGGGAATTCATATATGGCACAAGAAATATAATAAATGGACAATCCAAAGATAATGCGTTTAATATTGAATTTGATATAGAGCTTTATCTACATCTTAAGACAGAATTACTTAGTTGGTGGAAAGATGATAAAGAAGAACTTCAATCTGAGAATTCATTTAATACATTAAATAAAAAAAATCGTATAAAAGTTGATTTGCAGAACTCAATTGACCTTTTAGTCGCATTACTTATCCCATTCGCACCTAAGGAAGATCTTAGTGAGTTAGCTTTACTTCTTGATGATATGAATAAAAATGGTATATCAATTATAAAAGCGTATCCCGTTTTACTGTCAAAAGGTATTAAACTAAAGGAGGAAGTGTTTAATGAGATATCTAGAGGATTAAACTCACCTGAAAAAGTGGAGATTGATCAATCTTTAGCAGCAATTGATTTGTGGTACGAGTTATATAGAATAGATGAAGTAGGGTATGAGTATTTAGAAGGAGCCATTAAAGAACTGATTAGGCGTGTTATAAACAGGCGAGAACCTGGTCTTGATGAAGCGATCCTAACTCTAAATAATATATTGGATAGAGAATTTACACCTGTTCTGTCTGACTCTGAGAATAAAGTTCTTTTGCTTAATGCTTTAGAGTTTTTGTACTCAGAAACTGAATTCCCAAATGAAATGGATCGGCTTTCCAATTACAATAGTAATAACTATTTTGATCAGCCCAATTACATTGTGAATCTATCAGCCAAAGCAAATCAGCTGTCGAAGCATATTTATGACTACTTAAAAAAAGCTGATGAATTCATTCCAGAAATATTGACAAAATGGGAAAAACGAGCTTCTCAAAGTCATTTGCCAGAGTTGAATAAAGTTTGGTAATAATTAAATTTTAGTTTTGATGGTATAAGATTAATGAAGGACTTCAACCCTTCATTAATCTTAACCAACCCTACCAACATGCCAACCATAGCAGAAGTCTCGCTGGCTTATAAAGCCAAACAGAAAGTCGAAACCTTACCATCCATTACAAGCCCACAAGAAGCCGTAGAATACCTACGGTCAATATGGGATAAGAACACCTTAGAATTACGTGAAGAGTTTATTATTGTCGTCCTAAACAATGCCAAGAAAGTATTAGGCTGGAGCCGGATAAGTACAGGTGGAAGTACAGCAACCATTGTTGAACCCTCAGCTATATTTCAGGTCGCTCTTTTAGGAAAGGCCTCAAGTCTAGTGTGCGCACACAACCATCCGTCAGGAAATCTCAGAGCAAGCAATGCAGATATTTCTCTCACTGCTCGTCTAACTAACGCGGGTAGGTTACTCGGTGTAACTGTTGACGATCATATTATTCTCACTCAAGGAGGGTATTTGTCGTTGAAAGAAGAAGGGTTGATTTAGAAGAGAGCTAGTCTCTCTTTTTAGATTAACATCTTAGATTTAGCAAATAAAAATTCCAAAAAAAAATATATGAAAACGCGATTTTGGGCCAAAAACCCATTAGATCACTAGGGTGAAATTAACTCACTAAGATGTAACCCTAGGTAGTAGGGCGGGGGGTGCTTGGGTCCCCTTTTTCCTAAAGATCGAAATTAACTAAAAAGAAGCCCCGATATTACTATCGAGGCGAGTTATTTTATAGCTCATTATTAAGATAGAATTCATATAGGTCGATGACCTTCCATAAATCTCTCTTACTCATCCTTTCATCATATAAAATGGCTGTCATAAAAGAATGTAAGTCTGTTACTTTCTTATACTTTTTATCGTTTTCTAGCCAAGATTTTAGGTTGAGGTGATGTGTTCATGCACAATGTTCGGTTTCTTTTATCCATTGTATGAAGCTTTCTTGCTTACTGTTTATATTAGTTGATTGAACTTTATTCATTCTTCCTCATTGTTTTTATTTGAAAGCGATGAGTGGCTTTCATACCACTCATTTTCGCTTGTGTTGATCCGGCCTTTCATAAGGAAAGCCGGTGTTTTTTTAGTTTAGCTGGCTGCTAATACGCTCTTTGCTAATCATCTTTGGATCTTCTGCTAATCTATTTAAGAGATTTACCATCAAGAAAAGATCTTCTAATGCACTATGATGTACCATTCCTAATTGTAGTTGTTGCCCCGTACTCATTATCAGGGTATGTCCTTCCTTGGGAGTAAATTTTATGCTCAATTGTGGAAATTGTGGCCCTTTGATCTCTCTTAATATTCTCTGTGATATATTCATTTTTTTGTTACTGATGTTTTAAAATTCGAGCATAATAGCTCATTATATAATGTTATTTTTTTTGTCTGATTCCCGAGCCTAACCCAGGATGAGTTTTGTAAGGTTTGACCACTATTACACCGAGAGTCTATTCCCAGTGTATTAGTGGCGCTACCTGCTTATCTTTTTTTGAAATGAGGAATTTTGTATCCCATACTGACTCGCTCGTTGTACACCCATCCTTTGAAGGTGGCGTATTGTCGTAGCCATTCCAGGAATTTTCTATATTCTGAGTCCATTAAATCCCCCGATACCTCGGAGAAGGAAGGGAATGAAACCCCGGAACTATTTACCGGCTTTTCCGTTGGTGGATTGCTACTATCGGCTATTCTATTCAACCCGTTGAAAAGGACATTCCCTTTGTATTCAATATCTAACTCTAAGTGCGCTTCTGCCCAGTCGTAGAAGTCGGAAGAAGTCGCATCGGTTAATCCTCGGACTAAATGATAATTAGTAGGAAACTTAACCAACCCTTTTTGAAGATAGAGTTGAAGGCACCGAATCATAAAGTCATCATATCTTCTCCATTCCATCTCATCCCAGTCATCAAAGAGCTTTCTGCCAAACTCTTCTTGTGGCACTGGGTTCTTTAAGTAGAAATCGCTGAATGGCAACGTAAATTGTCTGCGTCTAAAACTACTGCCAAAGCCCTTGACGATGCTATTCGTAGCTAGGATGATTTTAGGTGAGATTTCGAAGGGGATGGTGAAGCGATTTTTATATTTAGCTTCCACCTGCATGTCATCAGTAATGACATTGAACAAGGCCTCGAAATCAAAGTCCGCTCGTACATCGTCAAAGAACAATGACTGATCACCCATTTGTGCGTCCATAAAAAAGAAGCGAGAACTAGGATCTACATTCTTCCCTGCCATGTAGCGCTGAGCTCGGATGTATTTGATGCTTTGAGCGAACAAGCTCTTGCCTGTTCCTCCTTGTGCAATGCCCGGACTGCTCTTTTCATCAACCAGAATGATAGCAGGTGAGCCCGCTTTATTCTTATAGGTGTGCATGAGATACCCTAAAGCGCTCATGTAAGAGCGTTTCTTGTTGGGGTCTCTATCCGATATATTCTCCACGAATTTCTCTAAGTCGCCCTTTCCATCTGGCGCCAATTCATGGAACGTTCGCTTCATGATCTGAGAAGCCCAGATCTTGCCATCCATCTCATCAAACCTCTTTAGGTGGGTTTTATCCTTGGTAACTTCCACCACTCCGTTCTTGTAGAACAGGAAGCTTGCCGAGGCATGATCGGTTAAGATCTCAATCGGCTCCTGCCTGAAGATAGCCTTGATTTGTGTACTTAGTACTTTATCTCTGTACTTGAAAAACACTTTTTGAAGCTGAGAATTTGAGATCAGCTTTTCCTCTGAAGAGTTTTTACCAAGCACGAGTGATGCATCAACGTATTTACTTAGCTTAGTAAATATTTCATCGAGCACGAAATCACTGAGCTGATGCGAAGAGATGTTACTCAGAACGTTTTGATCATCTCTTACTAGTGTGGGTTCTTCGGCTTCTCCGAAGTAGCTTTTCTTGAAGCCGAATTTACCCAACACGCGAGCAAATTTGACTTCATTGATCTCAAGACGCCCTTTATCATCGGTCTCCCAAAAGCGATAGTCTTCTGTGTGAGAGTTCCAAATATACTCTGAGCAGGAGCTCCCAAAAAGCTCGGTCACTCTATCTCTATGATTGGACTTATATAGGTCTGTTAGATCCTTGCATTCATTGCATGTGAGCTTGCCCAAGTTGCATAATCGAACATCTCTTTTGAAGGTTCCTATGGCATCGGCTACTTTTCGCGCAAAGCCAAAAGCTTGCTTTTCAGCAGGAACCGTATCGCGATCTCTGCACACGAATACTTTGTTCCAATATCTAGCTTTATCGGTTAATAACGCACCCTGACTCGTATGTAGCTTGTCGTTCTCCCCCGAACACGTACCAAGCACATCAACATTGCTGGATAGCTCTTGCCATGCAAGCATAGCTTCTCTGGGGGACTTGGCAATGAGTAGCTCTTTTTTTCCACTCAGTTGACCTGCTCCCATGAAGCTTTCCCCAGGCTTAGATCCGGGAATCATTCGGATGTGTTTCCCTTGCTTTCCTCTTGTATAGATCTGAGCTCCTGTTGGGTACGGAATCAGTAAAGCCTCCATGTGCTCTCTTCCAAAGTTCCAGCTGATCAGACCACAGCCAAACTTTTGAAGCGTTTCTAATTGTATGCCATCATAGTTTTTCAGATAGGCTATTACCTGCGAATTAGGATTATCAGCTAGTTTCTTTTGAGCACTCTGAAGATTCTCAAGTTGATCTGGTGTCCAGAACGGTCCTTCAAAACCTGAATGATAAATTCGCTTTTTTGGCTGACTAATTGATCCATGCTGCTTACCATCTATAAAAGCTTTCGCATCTTTAAAATTCATGCCAGGATTCATAAGCTGTACAAGGCTATAGATATCTCCAGCTTCACCCGTACCATTATCTTTCCACCCACCATGCTGAATATTTAACGCAAAGGATGGATGTGAATCATTATTTCTATGAGGTGCTTTTATAGTTAACCATCCCTCTTGGTTGGCCTTGGATTCGTTTACAGCTAGACCAAGCTGTCTTATTATTATTAAAATTTGCATTCTGCAACCTAAAAAATTTGTGGTCAGCAGCGCCTTTTGGCTGCCCAGACCGAATTAAAATTAAGGTTGTCTGTTTTTCAAGTTAATAAGCGTAAATTATTAATTTTATTATCTTAATTTTAAATGCTTATTTCTATTTTTCTTGTTTTCAAGCCGTTTAGATAGGAAGTTTACGGCGATGTCAATTTTCTAAGTTTTCGGTGGGTTTGTCTATTTTGACTGAGTCTAAATTAGTCAGTTTTTCTACTTAAATGCAAGTATTATTTTTTACAAACATTAGGAAAAAGGGCGTTCAAACTAACTTATAGAATTGAAATTTAACATACTTATCGGACGTTAAATTTTTCTAGATACAGAAATTTTAAATGGAAAAGTTTAGAGAATTATCGCCCCTAAACCACTGGACTTTGTGCTGAAATCTCAGCACTATCACATATTAAATTATTTAATCAAAACCATAGTAACTACTATCGTATTACTATCGGGAAATTGAAATATTGAGAAAAAGCATGTTTAATTGTCGGGGCGACAGGATTTGAACCTGCGACCCCTCGGCCCCCAGCCGAGTGCGCTACCGGACTACGCCACGCCCCGATTTAGTCATCGAGAACAAAGATACATAACGTATCATGCAAAACTCAATTATATTATTCCTTGGTTTGGCAAAGTTCGATCAAAACTCCGTGATTGTCTTTTGGATGAACAAAAGCCACCAATTTATTATCTGCCCCATCTTTGGGTTGTTCGTTCAGGACGGTAAATCCTTCTTTTCTGAGGCGATCCAGTTCAGAATGTATATCGGCTACTTCAAAAGCAACGTGATGTATTCCTTCTCCCTTTTTCTCGATGTATTTATTGATGACCGAATCCGGTGCTGTGCCACCAAGCAATTCCACCTTTGATTGTCCGGTATTAAAAAAGGCTGTTTCTACCTTCTCACTTTCAACAACTTCCCTTTTATCGCAACTGCGATTTAAAATCTTCTCATAAGTTTTAACAGCTGATTCCAGGTCTTTTACAGCAATACCGATATGGTCTATATGCATAACTCAAATTTTTAATTTCATACAAAGTAGGTATTCATCGCTATAATTTCGAGCGAAAATAAAGCATGTGAAAAATTAAACAAGAGATATTTTAAAACGATTATTTCAGCCTGATTTTCGAGAATCGGATTCTAATAATTCTCAAATCTAAAACAACCCAATAAGTTCTGGATATTTATTGTAGCTTTTTACCGTAAGATTTTATTTAATGGTAATGCATTTCATCATTTTTGGGGATAAAAGAACCAAGTCCTTAAGAAGCGTAGCTTTAGAACGATAAAGTGTTCAATTGACATTGTTTACAAATTATGTGGAAACCAATACACCTGGATTTTATTCTTGGCAGGTACGAACCATTCGACAAGCGCGTAATCGTTGTTCTGATCGGCTGGATACTTTTGATTTCCGCAACGATCTGGTTTTCCCTGACTAATTTACCCTCTGACTGGATTGATCCGGATGGAAATAAAAATGAACTTTTGAAAATTTTCATTCTTAATCCATCAATGATTATAGGGTTATTGTTGTTGTTCTGGTTCGGTTTTGAATGGTCTTTTATAGTTGTGTTTTTATCCATGTTCATTATCGGAGTATTCAGTAGCCTGGATCCTTTTTGGGCTATACTATTCGGGCTGTCATTCACATTTACTCTTTCTATTTATGCGATCGTTTATCACTGTTTAAATTTTTCCTATCAGTTAAGATCAGTGAGCAGTATCGTTTTATATGTGGGAACATCCTTTGTGGCATCCACGGCGAGTTCTCTCGGTACTTTTATCTGGAGTCTGGAGCATAATTTAAATGCGTCAGAAACCATTTATATGTGGAATGGTTGGTGGTCGGGTTCCTTTCTTCAAACTGTTTTTATAATAGCCCCGCTTTTATACATCTGTTCACCAGCTATTGAAAAATGGAAAGAGAAAACCTTCGAATTTCCGGAAAAGAAAGAAGTGTCCACAAAATGGATCTACAGCACAGTAATTTTGATAACGGTGGTGATCTCAGTGTTCATTTTTTCAGGAGATTATCTTGCAAAAAAAAGAATCGCTGAACAAATACATACAATGAAAACCCTTACCAGCGAAGCAATTGTAAGTTCGATTGAGTCATTTGGGATCATTACGTGGGTTTCAATCTGGATCGTATTTTGTGTGGGTATCGGAGCTGTTTTTGTGATAACCAGTTGGAATACTGAACTAAAGAAGAAAGTGGAAGAGCGGACGAGATCTCTGTCTATTGCTGAAGACCGTTTAAAGGAGTCACTATCTGAAAAGGAAACTTTGCTGAACGAGATTCATCACAGAGTAAAAAATAACCTTGCAGTAGTGATTGCTTTACTTGATCTGCAACGAATGAGGAATACTGATCCGGGAATCAGAAAAGTACTTGATGATGCCAAGTCCAGAATTAAGTCGATGGGTTTTGTTCACGAGACACTTTATCAAACTGAAGATTTTGCAAAAGTTGAATTCTCAGGGTATCTGGATCGCCTCTGCCATTCTCTTGAAGGAACTTTAAAAACTCCTGATAAAGAAATTAATATTGTTCATGATTGTGATAAAATAAGTCTTCCGATTGAAAAGGCGATCCCTTTAGGCTTGCTTATAAACGAGATAATAGTGAATTCCTATAAGCATGCATTTAAGGAATTAAACGAAGGCACCGTTAGTTTGAGCCTGAACAAGTCAGGTAATGAATACTTTTTGGAAATAAAAGATAATGGTGTGGGCTTTTCCAATCTTGAAAAACCAAGCAAAGACTCGAAAAGTCTGGGCATGAAGTTGATTAAAACCCTTACAAATCAGTTAAGGGGAACACTAGATATGCAATCGGAATATGGAGACACCAGTTTCAAACTTCAATTTTCTTTGGAGAACCAGCCTCAAGGCGGTTAAGAGTATATTTCGAAGAAATCTCTGTTTGTAAACCATTCGCAAAATATGGATTTTCATGATCAAGATAGTGTTATTCAAGAAATCACTAAGTAATTCTCAATATCTTTTCTAAATGAAACACCACACACCTGCTTCCGCTTCAAAAAATAAACACCCTTTTTGGTTAAAGTCTTCGGTTACTTTAATAGGGTTATCACTTTTGTTTGTGATTTTGAGTTACGGAAAATTCATTCTGATGCCTCTGGCTTTTGCTGCATTTGTATCGATGCTGTTGAACCCGGTGGTAAGTAAACTCGAAAGCTGGAAGTTAGGCAGGGCATTCAGCATAATTCTGACATTGTTACTTGTGCTGGTTGTTTTTAGTGGAATCGTGACTCTGATCTCAGCACAATTCGTTCAATTTTCAGAGCGTATCCCAGAGGTAACCGATAGGCTAAAATCTGTTACTGCTGAAGGAGTTCATTTCTTAGAAGAAACAGTAGGTATTTCTGAAGAAGAGCGAACTAATTACTTAGAACAAGGACTTAGTAATCTGATCGATAAAAGTGGTCAATATCTGGGTTCCGTGGTTAGTGCAACTACCAGCGCTTTTACGCTGATGTCACTGCTGCCCATATTCATTTTCTTTATGCTGTATTACAAAGAGATGTATCAAACCTTTTTCAGGAAGTTGTTTGAGCGTAAAGAAGGAAACTCTATGATCGACGGTGTATTGGATAATGTGCAGGAAGTCACCCAAAACTATCTTGTTGGTATGCTTACAGTAATTGGGATTTTAGCTGTTTTAAATACAACCGGTTTATTGTTGATAGGATTAGAACATGCCATTTTCTTTGGGGTATTTGCGTCTCTTTTAGCGGTGATTCCTTATATCGGCATTATTATCGGAGCACTACCGCCACTTTTATTCGCTTTTTTGTTGGGGGATTCTCTTCTGACTCCCTTGTTAGTGATTGCGGTTTTTGGAACAGTTCAGTTTTTGGAAGGTAATTTCATTACTCCGAGAATTGTAGGATCCAAAGTGGCAATAAATCCTTTTATGGCGATGTTGGCACTGATCATTGGTGGGGAGCTTTGGGGAATTTCAGGTATGATCCTGTTTGTGCCGTTGATAGGAATTCTTCGTGTGATCTTTGAACAAATTGATGAATTGAAACCATACGGGTACTTGTTGGGGAATAGGATTGAGTATTAAATCAGTTACTTCTAATAGCCAAATGTGCTGTAATACCAATACTCATGTTATAATATTGCCCATTAGTATTATAACTCTCAGTTGAATTCAAAAGGTTTCTAAGAGCTAAAGTTAAACCAAGAGAGCGATCAAACAGCCATGTTTTTGCTGTAGCATTTAATAGAAATATGGGACGTACTTTTACAGGAGGGAATGTCCCACTCTGATTAACGGATGTAGTAAAATCATCTATTTTTCTTGACGAGGTATATCTAAAACTGATACCCAGCAAGGCATTGTCATGAACCTTATAGTTAATAGTCTGAGAAAAGATAGTACGGTTTATATTACTAATTGAGCTTTTGAATTTATCAGAACCATAGCGTATAACATGACCAGATAAAGCTGACATCAAACTGATGTTATTAACCAGATTAAGCTTTGCAGATAATTTGTACCCAAAAAACCCAGAATTTTTTATATCTGAGAAAACAATGCTGGAGTTTAATTTATCTTCCCCATTTACAGGCTCGTAATTGATCATTGTGTCAACAAAATTCCAGAAATGATTTGCAAATACTCCCAATTTCAAATGAACTCGTTTTGTAGTAGTTTTGATGTCAAAGCCTATTGATGTTTGAGTATTTGACAGATCAGAGAAATTGATTACTTCATGTTTTGATCTATCCAAATTAGAAAATCCGATTTCGTTGTTGAAAAGGGTATAGTTATATCCATTGCTTTCTAGATTTCTTTTGAATGTAGAAATCCGAAAAGAAGTGCCTAAGGAAGGGTTATTGGTATATTCGAAACCTAAACTATGTGAGCCCACTACAAAACCCAAATCTCCCAGTTTTTCATTTGAGTAAGTAGAGATTAGATTAATATCGTTAACAAAAGCTCTTTTATTGGAAACATAATCATTCCAAATAAAAACAGAATTACTTATAGAAACTTGTAATGCAGCATCTTTTATTGGAAATAAAAAAGCTGTAGAATGCTGTATGGTCGTTTCATTCAAACCATATGCTATTGGATCAGAAAACTGAAGACTATCAGAGGCGGCATGTCCTATGCTGATATTTGTGTGTTTATAAACCCCATTTTTTTGAGGATGAATACTTGCAGAGATGAAAGTCCTTTTGTGTTCAGAAGCTAATTCTATGCCTGAAATCGGATGCCACTGAAAAAAAGTATCTTTCAAATTGTAAGAAGCAAGTAAACTAAGATAAAATGAATGAGTCTTTATTTGGTTGAGAAGTATAAAGTCTGTTTCTGTATTTCTTTGGGGTATAAATGTACTGCCAGGGCTGTCAGGAGTTGTTATTCTTGTTCGGTCAAAAAGTGTATTATCCACTTTCCTATCATATACTAGTCTATTAGCCCGTGTGTATGTATCATCATTAAATAGAAATCTAGTATTAAAAATTTCTGGGTATACGATTCCTGCTTTTATGGTTGAGTTGATCCGTTCAACATTTGGAGTTTGTAGCTCAGGTTCTTCAGCTAGTAGCCCGGGATCATTTATTTGGTTTACGAGATTAAACTCTGACTCTACCAGGGGCATTTTTTTTATTAAATAAATTGAAATACTTCCATTTGGAGTTAAAAAACCATTCATGGTTTTAGAAGTTGTATTAATAACTACAGAATCAATTATACTTAATGGAATATTCGGAAAATAGAAAAGGTCCTGATCCAACCAATTTGTTTGATAATTATGTTCATCAATAAATAACAATGGTGATTTTTGTAATGTATTTACATAAAAAGGAGAAAAGGGTTCAAAATTTGTTAAATCATAACTGTTGTAACCCCAGTTAGCCTTAGAATAAATCCACTCTTCAAGATTATACCACGATGTGATGTCTTCAGAAGGTTTTAGTACTATCTCTTGAGTATATCCTTTTATATTAAACAGAAGAATAATTATACAGGGTAAAAACTTTTTCATTCAGCTGAGTCCTTAATCTAAAATAGATCTTATTCGTTTAGGCAAATCAAGCTGTAGTTTTATTCCCATTCCTCCAAAGAAAATGTCTTGCCTGTAAAAATTGTATATACGTCTGTATTGAAAATCACCAAATATTATAATTCGATTGAATACAATTTGAGGCTCGAGAGAGGCTGAATAAAACAGTTCGAGTTCTATACTATTAGAACTGAAACGACTTCGTGTAGCTGAATTGAGTCGCTGCATACCTACAAAAATTCCTGGTGTTAATTTGAAGAACTTTGATTTTATAATATCAAAACCAAAATATGTTGATAAGTTAATCGATGAGGCATCACTATTTGATTCGTTTCTGGTTTCATAGTCAAAAAATTCAATATTAAAGCCAGTTTTCCCAAAATAAAATGGTGTGCGGAAATGAAATGATCTTGATTCCGTTAGGTTCCAACGTTCCGAGTAAATAGAACTCTGAGAAGAAGGATAGCTAACGGAAGCGCCAATTTCGGCCACGCTGAAAGGCTGTGCAATCAACCCAAAACGGAAAAGGAAAAAAAATGAAGAAATTATTAACGCCTTTAACATATTAAGTTTAGCAATTTTTAAAAAATTTCATCACCTCTTCCGCACTCTTCGTATTCAATACTCTTTCTTTTTCGTATTTTCCTTTACGGGCAATTCGCACACCGTATTTCATAAGATCTATCCCGTCAATATTGTGAGCATCAGGATTTATAGAAGTCATCATCCCAACTTCTTTGGCTTTGTTTCCGAACTTCCAGTCCAGATCTAATCTACGTGGGTTTGCATTGATTTCGATAGCGGTGTTATGCTCTGCCGCCAAAGCCACCAATTCGTTCAGGTCGATCTTACTTTCTTCTCTTTTAAGAAGTAATCGTCCGGTTGGATGACCGATCATCCTTGTATAAGGATTTTTTATCGCATTCCGGAATCGCTCCATCATTTTCTTTTCCGGCATTTCTAACGATTGATGAACGGAAGCGATGATAAAATCAAAACCTTCCAGAATATCATCCTCGTAATCCAGACTTCCGTCAGCCAGAATATCAGATTCAATTCCTTTAAAGATCACAAAGTTTGTCCCTGATGATTTAAAATCTTCATTCAATGCATCGATTTCATCCCATTGCTGTTTTACTTCATCGGGCTTTAATCCACCGGCATAAGCCGCTGTTTGGGAGTGATCAGTAATTCCTAAATATTCATAACCTCTTTCTATACAAGCTTCTGCCATTTCTTTGATAGAAAACTTGCCATCACTCCAAGTACTGTGAGCATGAATCACGCCCCGAATATCATCATCAGTTACAAGGTCGATCTCTTTATGAGTTCCAAAGATCTCAAATTCACCTCTATCTTCGCGCAATTCAGGTGGTACAAAATTCAGGTCCAATAATTTGTAGATATCCGCTTCGGTTTTGAAATCCTGAGGAGCATCCCAATTGGTTTCTCCGTCTTCCTGGAGTTTAAATAAACCGTACTCATTCAAACTCATACCTTTATTTCTGGCACGAGATCGAAGTTCTACATTATGTTCTTTACTACCGGTAAAGTACATCAAGGCTGCCGCGAAGTTTTCCGGTTTAACGATCCGGAGATCAACCTGTCGGCCATCTGTAGTTCGAACAGAGCTTTTGGTATCGCCTTTCCCCAGAATTTCGGTAACTCTTCCGTGATTTGTGAATACTTCGAAAAGATCGGTGATGTGCTTTTCTTCAGCAGCGATCAGAATATCAATATCACCAATGGTTTCTTTTGAGCGTCGTAAAGATCCTGCGAGCTCAATTTGTTGAACACCTTCCAGATCCTTTAAACTTGCGTAAATGTCATCAGCAATTTTTTGAGCTTCATCCAGTCGGCATCGCTCATCATATTTTTCCATCCATTCTATGGACTTCTGAATTTTCTCTGCCGATTTTCCACCTAATCCCGGTAGTTTGGCAAGTTCACCATTATTGATCAGTTCTTTCAACTCTTCAATTTCAGTAATACCAAAGGTCTCATGAATTTTGAGGATGTTCTTTGGACCCAATCCTGAAATTTCTGTCCACTTTAATAAACCCGGTGGAATTTTTTCACGAAAAGCTTCCAGCACAGGCATTTTTCCCGTTTCAGCATATGCATAAATATCTTCAGCAATGGATTTTCCGATTCCCTTAATATCAGTCAGGTTCTTATTGTTGATGTACTCGTTGATATCATCGCTCATTCCATCTACGGTGAGAGCTGCTTTGTCAAAGGCGATGGCCTTAAAGCGATTCTCTCCTGCTAGTTGCATGAGTTGGAAAACTTCTCTGAGTTTGGAGGCGATGTCTTGATTGCTCGGCATATCTATTGATTTTATTGCCACAGAAACACGAAACCACAAAAAGGGTTATTGATCTGTGAAGTTTAGACCTTATTTACGGATCATTAATTCAAATCAATATCGTTGTTTTTTAATTCGGTCTCAATCCAATCTGTAAATTCTGAAACTCTGGTATAGAATTCATACACGTTATAGACTCCCTCCGGTTTTCCCATTCCTCTGCCATTTTGATGTGAACTTACACCAAGTAAATACGCCTGATCACCATCAAACCAAAGAGCAGGGCCGCCACTATCCCCGGGACCGCTGATTCCTTCCAGCGGTAATGCATCTTCAGAATCGGGAGCGTCAAACGTAAAGCGAATGAAACCATCTTCCCGAAGTCCATCTACTTTGTTTTGAGCAGCACGCATTTTCCGGTCTTTATTGATCGAACCCTCAACCATTCCTTTATCACCGGTGCCTGCCCATCCTGTTCCTGCAAAAATGATCTCCTTACCAACTTCGTCATTATTATAATACAGTTTTGCCAGTTCAACATCGGGAACTTCCTCTTCAAGAATAATGATGGCGATGTCGTTGGCAATGCTTCTGCTCATATCGAATTCCGGATGATTGATGATCCTTTTAATACCGTATTTAATTCCATTAACGGTAACATCATCACCAATTTGAGGAACAGAAGCAACATGTGCTGCAGTAATGATCACATTCGGAAGGAGGAATGTTCCGCATCCGGCATTTAATCGAATTGCAGAACCCGCGTATTTTTCAGCTAAGGCAATGTATTCGGATTCATCTACATCATGTCTCATTACTATATCCGTCGAAAAACCTATGATGATGATTGCAAAAAGTAAGGTTTTAGAAAGCATTGGCTCGTAATTGATTAATAATTCCGTAAAAGTTATTCAAAAGAGTTGTTCAAAGGAAAAGTAAACTGTAAAATCCATCATATATAAAATTTGACTGCAAAATTGATTAGCTCACTGCAAAATTTCACTAAATTTAAATTCACAGACATGAACCGAATTATAAAATCCTTCATATTTCTATTAATTTTATCTACCTCCGCTTTTGCACAGCTACAATCGCCAGCGGAATTTTTGGGTTATGAACTGGGAGAACAATGGACGCCGCATTATAAAGTTCATGCATATTTTCAGCATGTAGCAGAGAATTCTGATATGGTCGAAATCGAAAAATACGGCGAAACATACGAAGGAAGAGAGCTTGTAATCGTAACCGTTTCATCTGTTGAAAATCAAAATCGCTCGGAGGAGATAAGAACAAATAATTTGAAACGAGTTGGTTTTATTGATGGAGAACCATCCGCCGATAAAACTCCAATTGTATGGTTGAGCTATAATGTTCACGGAAATGAAACCTCATCGAGTGAAGCGGCTTTAAATACGATCTTTAAATTGATTACAGAAAAGAGTGAGTGGCTTAATTATGTAATGGTTGTGATGGATCCAATGATCAATCCGGATGGAAGAGACCGATATGTATATTGGAATAAATCTGTAACAGGGTCCAAGCCCAACGTAAATCCTGAGTCCCGAGAGCACAACGAACCGTGGCCGGGAGGAAGAACCAATCATTACTACTTTGATCTGAATAGAGATTGGGCATGGCAAACACAGGTAGAAACACAGCACAGAATTCAAGCTTATTTATCCTGGATGCCTCATGTACATGTAGATTTTCATGAGCAGGGTTTCAACAGCCCGTATTATTTTGCTCCTGCAGCCAGACCATATCATACTGCTATTACCGATTGGCAAAGCGAGTATCAAACTATGATCGGTAAAAATCATGCAAAGTACTTTGATCAGGAAAACTGGCTGTATTTCACTAAAGAGTTTTTTGATCTGTTCTACCCGAGCTATGGTGATACATGGCCAACTTTCAACGGCGCTATTGGAATGACCTATGAGCAAGCGGGGCACAGTCGCGGTGGACTTGGTGTGAGAACAGCAGAAGGAGATACATTGAGGCTTTGGGACAGATTGACCCACCATTCAACCACAGGGCTTTCTACGGTCGAGATTACTGCTGAAAACAAAGAAAGAGTAGTAGATGAATTCTCGAACTATTTTCAGCAAACAAGAGAAAATGGAGCCGGGGAATACAAGACATTTGTAGTAAAGAAATCCAGTAATCCTGATAAAGTAGCCAGTTTACTCCAGTATTTGATCAAGCAGAATATTCAGTTTGGAGAAGCAGCAAGCAGCTCCCGAATGGAGGGTTATGACTATACAACAGGTGAAACAGGAAGAGTAAATATCGAAGAAGGTGATTATGTGATTAGCACTTTTCAGCCTCAGGGGACATTGGTTCGCGTTCTTTTTGAACCAAAGCCTGAACTGGAAGATTCACTCACTTATGATATCACAGCATGGGAAACTCATTATGCTTATGGATTGGAAGGCTTTGCTGTTAAAGGGAATATTAGCCAACAACCTGTTTCCAGCACAACAACAGGAACCGTTTCTGCAAATGTAAATAAGCCATATGCTTATCTCGCAAAATGGAATTCTTTGGATGATTTGAAATATTTGGCAGCTCTTCTTAAAAAAGGAATAAACGCTCGTTACGCAGAAGAAGCATTTACATTAAACGGAAATAAATATGAAGCAGGAACGCTTGTAATTACAAGAAACGGTAACGAAAAACTGGGTGATGATTTTGATAAGATCGTAAAGAAAACGGCAGATGAACTTGGTCGTTTTATAACTCCTGTTGCTACCGGATTTGTAAACTCAGGGAAAGACTTCGGATCATCTTCAGTTAAGTTTTTAACCGCTCCAAAAGTTGGGCTTATAGCAGGTGATGGAACAAGTTCTAATATGGTGGGTCATATATGGCATTATTTTGATCAACAGATCGAATATCCTGTAAACCTCATCAACAGAGATGATATTGGATATATAGACTGGCATGAATATGACGTAATGATCATGCCTTCAGGATCTTACGGAAGAACTTTCGATGAAGATGGACTCAATGATCTGAAAGAATGGATAAGAGGAGGAGGAACTTTGATTGCGGTTGAAGGTGCAAACGGGTTTTTAGCCGGAAAAGATGGATTCAACCTTAAGAGAAAGACATCCGAAGAAGATGATGAAAAAGATGAAGATCCAAACGATAAGCTTAAAAAGTATGGAGATTCAAACCGAGCATTTGCATCCCGCTTAAATGCAGGTTCTATATTTGAACTGTCAATGGATAATACACATCCGCTGGCATTTGGCTATGGAGAAACATATATGTCTTTAAAGCTAGGTTCAACAGGATACGAATACCTGGATAATGGCTGGAATGTAGGTGCTGCAAAAGCAGGTGCTGTCAGAAGTGGTTTTGTAGGAGCCGATGCAAAAGAAATTTTAGAAAATACACTTTCATTCGGAGTTCAGAATATGGGTTCAGGAAAAGTAGTTTATATGATAGATAACCCACTATACCGGGGTTTCTGGCACAATGGAAAACTACTATTTGGAAACGCAGTGTTTTTTGTAGGAAATTAAGTGACTAAGGGAGCTGGTAATTATTCTTTAACCAGCTCCGCTTCACTTGCTATAAATCCAAATGAAGCCCAGTTCCCGGCGTCATAAATTCTTTGCCAGATTTCCATCGCACGGTCTTTTCTTCCATTAATATAATGCCAGTTTCCTATTCCATATCCAAGAGTTGCGTTACTTAAAGCATCAGTTTCTGTATCTAATAGTGCATTGGGGTCAAACTCTCCTTTAAATACCAAAAGCAGTTTATGGTAACTGTCGTTTTCAACGATATTCATTTCTGATCTGATAGGATCAATGACCTTCCCCGCAAATTCATCCTGACCGTCACGTCGGAGGCTCATATAATACCAATATAACGCTGCAGTCATCATGTCATCATTTGTGCTTGCATTGATGCATTCTGCGTATGCTTTTTGGGCGTTTTCAAAATCACTGGTCAAATAATATGCTAAACCAAGGTGGTACCAAATATTTGTATGTAAACTGCTTTTAGGTTGGTTCATTTCATTCGGAAGACCGTCCTGCTCAAGAATATCTTCTGTATCTTTGATGAGCTCGGATGCTTTTTTCAGATCTTCAATAGCAAGATCGAAAACACGCAGAGAAATATAGCGATGCCCCCGATGTCGGTATAGGGCAGGATTCTTAGAGTCTTGCTCAATTCTTTTCGATAACAGATCGATCGCATTTCTGTATTCACCATTATATCCTAAATACCGAGCCTCCCAGATCACAGCTTCGGTTTCAGCGTCTCTTGATCTTTCCAAAAGTATCAAAGAGTCAATGCGTTCGGCAAGTTCCTGTGGCAACATTGAGCTATTTGTTTGTAATGTATCCCCTAACAGAGAAACAGTTTGCACGCCCTCAGGAAGGGTTGTGTATTTTGGAGCGGGGGTTGAACAAGCTAGAATAAGTCCAGTAAAAATTATAACTGATAAGTATTTCATAAATCAGATTTGGTAGTTAGTTAATCCCTAAATGTAGGAAATACTAAAGAAGTACTAAAATCTGAAAAGTAATTAATCCTTATAAATCTATTTCATGATAGATGGGTTGATCTTTTGCAAAATCATATAAAGTAAGTCGGCGTAAGTTGTAATATCCTGACCAGTAATTTCTTAGAGCTTGAATATAGTTTCTTCGTGCACTGTCTTTTTCATTTTGAGCGATAAAAAGATTAGTGATGTCAATTTTTCCAATCAAATAACGATTTTTTGATACATCATATCGACGGTCAGCAATGTTATCAGAAATTTCAGCCAGCTCAACTTGACCCTTCAAAAGTTCAAACTCACGGACAGTACTTCTTACACTCAACTCAAACTGCAAACGTTGATATTCAATGCTGTTTGCAGTTGCCAGTTGTTGATTCCGAGCCGCTTTAACCTGAGCTATATTCTTTCCCCAGTTAAAGATGGGAATTTGAAATCCGATATTAAAAGACTTCAGGTCGCCGGGGTTGTTATATACTTCTGCAAAGTCAATAGCAGTATCATTAAGGCCATATTCAGCACGTAAATTTGCTGTAAAGCTTCCGTTTCGTTTTGCTTGATCGTACGCTTGATTAGCTTGTATTTCATCTAATCTGAATTGCAGTGACTGACTGTTATTTTCTAATGCCAGAGTAAGTGCTTTATCAAAATTAAGATCAACGTCAGGTGCTGTTTCCGGGGCCTGAACTTCAATCTGTATATCATCATCGAGGCCTAAAAGCGCTTTAAAAGTCTCTTCTGCTCTTTGGTAACTTAATTTGGCATTGGTAAGTGAAGCTTCTGCGTTTCTGTACGCGAGTTCAGTTTGAAGTAAGTCGTTTTCAGCCAAGCTTCCTACCTCAAATCTTCCTTTTGAGATGTTATAGATTGAATCATTAACAGTAACATTAAAATCAGCTATCTCAACATTGATCTTTGAAATCAAAACATCAAAAAAGCTTTGTGTAACGGTAAAAGAAAGATCTTCAAGGTCTTCAACAAATTGCTTTTCAGCTATCTTAAACCTAAGAGGTTCAATTCTGTTTCTCCATTTCAAGTTGTTATACTGGAAAAGGGGTTGGTTATATACAATACTGATTGGAGTGCTGGACCATTCATAGCTTTTCTCACCTTTGAAAATTCCTAATCTGTTCAGGCTTGATGTAACAGAAACAGAACCCCCAGTTGGAAGAATAGCCTGGTTGATGGAAAGCCCCAGGTTAGCATTAGAATTATTAAAACTTACATTTTGAATTCCTTCAGTGGTATTGACCGTTTGTGCTCCGAGTCGGTAATTTGGAATATTTCCTGCAAGCTCTAAACTTGGAAGAAGGTCGGCTCTGAACGATTTATACCTCCATTTAGAAGAAATTAAACTGAAAGTTGCAGCTCTGGAAAGAGGGCTGTTATCTTTTGCTATTTCAATACTTTCTTCGAGGGTTAAGGTTCTGACAGACTGAGCGTTGATCTGAATAGTTCCAAGAAGAAGTATTACAAATAAGGAAAATAAAGTTCTTTTATTCATGTCTTAATGCGTGTACAGGGTCTTGTTGAGCGGCGCGTTTTGCAGGAAAAAATCCGAAGACAACTCCAATTAATAGCGCCACGCCAAATGAAATGAAAATTGATATGGGAGTAACAATGGTGGCTATATCAGCAGTGGCTTCAATGGCAAAACTGAACAGCATTCCGAGAATAATGCCTAAAATACCACCGGTAATACTAATGGTAAGTGCTTCTGTTAAAAACTGTAATTCGATGTCCTTTTTTTGTGCTCCTACCGCCATTCTGACTCCGATTTCACGGTAGCGTTCAACAACTGAAGCCAGCATGATATTCATAATACCAATCCCACCAACAATCAAAGAAATAGAGGCGATAGAAGAAAGAACGATATTGAAAATTCGCTTGGTTCGCTGCTCTTGTTGAAGAAGCTGTTCGGGAACAATGATCTCAAAATCCACGACGTCATTGTGCCGTCGTTTAAGCATGCGTGACAATACTTCAGCTATAGGGACGCTGTACTTAGTGTCACTTACTCTTACAATAAGTTTGTCCAGTTGATTGTAATTTCCATCCCCACCTTTTCCCGAACTGCTTGAACTCACCATCATCCCTCCTCCGAAAAAAACCGTAGAGCTTCCACCACTTAAATCTTTTTTTGTAAGAAGAGCACGGTTTTTAAAACGAAGTAATACAGTTGTTGCAGGAGCAAAAATATCCAGATTATAATTTCTGATCCCGAGACTTTCAATGTTTTCAGTAGACAGGTCTCTCTTTTTGAGAACCCCAACTACAGTTAACCAAAGATGACCTACTTTGATTTTTTTACCTATAGGATCTTGTCCTGCAAAGAATTTCGAACGCACGTCATAGCCTATAATACAAACAGGAGAAGAGCTTTCGATTTGTGCATCAGAAAAATTTGACCCACTTATTACTTCAAAATTATTGATGTTGAAATAATCATCATTAACACCAACTAGTTTACCCGTTCTCATTCGTGCATTTCGAATGAAATTTGTTTCATACACAATTTCGGGGCTGACAAATTCGATTTCCGGTAATACAGACTGAATGCTTCTTAAGTCTTCAAGGGTTAAACCGGGAGAAAACCTCTTGCTTTCTTCAGTAGCATTTTCTTCATCAACCTGACCTTCTTCCTGTTCAATCACAGGTTGAATAATCACATTATTAGTACCCAACAACTGCATTTGAGAAAGCACTTCTTGTTGAGCTCCGGTACCAATAGCCAGCATTGCTATTACAGAGCCAACGCCAAAAATTATTCCAAGAGAAGTAAGAAATGCCCGCAACTTGTTTCTGCGGATAGCTTCTATGGCTATATCAAAATTATAAAGAATTTTTTGAAGCACGTGGAATATTAATTGTTTGAGGTGATATCGTCTTTCAGATAAGATTTTGTTATTCCTGAAGTGTCTTCAGGCATCGACAGATATAAACGATCATCCATCGAAACTCCACGATGAATAACGGCCTCGTTTTCATTGATCAATCCAAGCTCTACCTGCTGCATTTTTGAACCAATACCATCTCTCAAAAATACAAAGCTCAGAGAATCCTGTGCATGAATAGTTTCTAAAGGAATCGAAATAGCATTATCAAGCTTGTCAATCTGGATTTCATTACTAGTGGTCATGGCAGGACGTAATAAACTATCCGTTCCTGCTATTTCAATAATAACTTCGTAGACTTTTGAGTCAGAGTTCGGACGCTGCTCACCGATATTTGCTACGCTGGTTACGGTACCATCCAGAACTTTTCCTTGCACAGCATCTAAGCCAACAATTACTTTTTGGCCCTCTTTTACTTTCTGAATATCAATTTCATTAACATATGTAAGAGACTCCATAACGGTGAAGTCAGGAAGCTCAGCTACTATAGGATTCCATGCACTAATGTCTTCTCCAACAGTAACTTTACTTCCATTCCAGTTACGCTTATAGATCAACATTCCTTTATCAGGAGCATAAACTGTGAATTCGCTCATTAGAGCCTGGATTTTGTTAAGCTCGTTCTGCTTTTTTGAAAGTTCAGCCTCGATCTCGCTGATTTTAGCGACAGCTTGTTTTACTTTAGTCTGATAGTTCTTCTTTTCCTGAGACAGAGTTCTTTTAGCTTTGTCCAGCTCAATTTCAGCTTGTCTTTGAACGGCAGGTGATTCATATTTCGATTGTTCAACAGCTATTTCACGTTCTTCAAGAGCATATTCGAGATTTATGAGATTGTCACGGGCTTGAGAGAGTGTAAGTGTACTGTCTAATTGAGCCTGAGTAACCTGAGATTGAGCTTGTTGAACCTCAAGTTGTGCATCCTGCATTTTGGCAAGTATCGGTGAGCGGTCAAGTTCAGCAACAAAATCTCCTTCTTGTACAATTGAACCCTCAGGAATCAAACGTTGGATCTTCATATTGTTAATACGAAAATCCCTAACACCCTGTGGCCCCTTAATTTCTGTTGAGTTCTTAGCTCTAAGTTCCCCGGTGCTAATTACCTCAACTACAAATTCACCTTGTCTTGGAGATGTGTAGAGTTCGGTTGCTTCATCATTATTGCCTCCGAAAACCATCCATAAAACCACAACGGATAGTACAAGAGCAATGGGAAGAATTAATTTCTTTTGCATAATATTGTAAGTTTGAATTCCCCTAATAATACGAATTTAGAGTTAGACGAACCTACTAATAGAATAGTTTTACAAAGTGAGGACTTTTTACAGGTATTATCAATTAGTCTTCCTGAAATTCGTCCTGCTGATAAAGTACTTCACCATATGAAATTTCTTCACCTGCCAAAACCAGTATTGTCGTTGGCAGTCCTTTTAAGCGTTTCTGGATATTTCCATAGTAGTTTAGGAAATTTTCATCGGGCTCTGCCATTCCCATAAAAATCAGATCAGTTTCTTTTGATGACTCATGAAGGATTTCATCGAAGGATCTTCCGTTTGAAACTATAACCTGGGCTTTAGCACCTGTCCGGAGTTTTCGGCTGATTTCGGTAAGGTTTTTTTGGGCATCTTCCGCTCCCTTTTCGGAGCCAACTACCATTTTAAGATATACCTCTGCATCAAACCAGCTTCTGCTACTCTGGAGCAGGTAGCCCAAAATCATCATCAACCCACCATTACCTTTCAAACCGCCCCACCAGATATCAATTCTCTTTTTTTTACCAAACCCTTTGTGTTTATCATCATGAACGATAAGAACATTTCGCTGAAGTCGATGAAAAGTTGAGATCATCTGGCAATAATCTTTTCGAATAGCTTCATTTTCGCTGTCACCAAGAATGATTGTATTGGGAACCAGCGCCCCAAGTCCGTAGGCTTCAACTAAGCGCTCTCCTCCTTTAAACGGGTCGTCTGCAGTCAGAACTTTTACTAATCCCTGAATTCCTCTTTTAGCAAGGAACTCACGAATATTGTCCTCAATCGTATTTTGATGTTCTACCGAAAACTTATCATTCGTAATTACCGTTGATACTGTTAACAAGCCACGGTTGTGAGTTATTGAAGAAGCCAGATCTATCAAATGCCATCTTTTAGTTGGTGCTCCGGAAAGAACTAACGGATTTGGGCGCCATGTTTTTGAATCTTCTTCCACACGTATTCTTAGTAAACCGGCTCGGGTAATGGCCATCCAGATTCCGCGACGAACATCACCCCAGGTGGATTGCAGTTCTCTTCGCTCCAGCCAGAAATAAATAGCTAACACAAAAATAAAGGCTATAATCGTGGCAGTGGCATTGATCAGAAACATAACGGCAATACAGCCAATTGCACCAACTATGGAAAACACCCAATGAACTTTAAATTTTGGTCTGAAAGATGGACTTCCAAGAATACGCTCTATTCCTGCAGTAATATTTAAGACTCCATATGTTGTTAGGAAAAACATAGTAAGAACGGGAGCAATAAGATCAAGATCTCCGAAATAAACTGCCGCTAAAGCGAAACCTAAAGTTACAATGGTTCCCATTCTTGGGGCGTCATCGTCACCTGAGCCCTGACCTAGAAAGTGCATCCATTTTGGTAAAACACGGTCGCGGGCTAAAGCCTGAAGCACTCTGGGTGCACCCAAAATACTTCCAAGGGCACTGGATAGTGTAGCTCCCCAAACACCGATCAAAATAGCATCGCCCCAGTATGAGATCTGGCGCATGATCAAAGGATTTTCAATCAATGTTAAAGCGTCTGCTCTGTTTGCTAAAATAATGGGAAGCCCCATATAAATCAGATAACCAACTCCAACTGCAGCGAAGGTTCCCATAGGAATAGATTTCCCGGGCTCTTTTAGATCACCGCTCATATTTACGCCTGCCATGATTCCGGTTACAGCAGGGAAAAACACAGCAAAGACCACCCAAAAAGGTTCTGAGTTTCTCTCGGAAGCACCCCAAAGTTCAATTTCTGTTGGTTCTATGGGTTTGCCAAATAATAGAGAAAGCAATGAAATCCCAATACCGAACATGATAAAATATTGAGCACGGATTGCTGTTTTTGCAGAAACCAAAGCCAGAACAGTTACTAAAATCGTAGTGGCAATACCTACTAATTTAAAATTCAGCTCCGGAAAAACCTGAACCACACTTTCCGCAAATCCAACAGTGTAAAGGGCTACAGATAATGCCTGAGCTATATAAAGTGGAATTCCAATTGCTCCACCGGATTCGATCCCTAAAGAACGACTGATCATATAGTAAGCGCCGCCACCCCTGACCCGTTGATCCGTAGCAATTGATGCAATAGAAAGAGCTGTCAAAAAAGTAATAGCTGTGGAAAGTGTAACTATTATAAGCGTACCAATGAGTCCGACATTACCAACTACCCATCCAAAACGCAGGTACATGATCACGCCGAGAATGGTAAGAATGGATGGAGTGAATACACCACCAAATGTTCCTAGACCATCTTTGGAACTCTCTATTACACTTTTGGCCTTTGGTGCATTATTGATAAACGGAATTTTCATTTATCAACTTTGAAAGATGTGCGAATATTGAGCTGAAGAGTAAAGATCACTTTTTATTGTAATGAATTATCCAGCATTCCGGATTCCAGATCATATTCTGAAGCATATTTAGTCTCATCTATGATCTTTTTAGGATCGTTGTTTTCGTCAACAATAACTACGGTTGGTTTGTGAGACTTTGCTTCTTCCGGAGTCATGTCTGCATAACTGATCACAATAATTCTATCGTTAACCTGCGTCAGGCGGGCTGCAGCTCCGTTCATACAGCAAATACGACTGCCCCGCTCTCCGGGAATAGTATATGTTTCCAGACGTGAGCCATTAGTAATATTAAGGACCTGTACTTTTTCGTACGGAAGAAGGTTGGCTGCGTCCAAAAGGTCCTGATCAATGGTAATACTTCCCTCATACATAAGGTTAGCTTCTGTAACTACCATTTGGTGTAATTTCGATTTAAACATGGTTATTTGCATTCTTATAACCTCAGGTTTCCAATATTAAGTTGTCGATCAATCTGGTTTTCCCCAAATAAGCAGCGATTGCTAACACGTACTTATTTCCTGTGGAAAGTTTATCGACGGGTTGTAAAGTGTCTAATGAATACACGGAAAGGTAATCATTCTCAAAGCCCTTTGCTTCCAGTTCATCTTGTTGATGCGAGATCAATAAAGTCGGCTCCATCACTCCATTCTCTATTTGTTGAGCAACGTAAGTCAATGCCCGGTATAAGCTGGGTGCAAGGGTTCGTTCTTCGCTTGATAAATATGCATTCCTGCTACTCAGTGCTAAACCATCCTCTGCACGGCCGATTGGAGCCATCAAGAGTTCAACCGGATGATTAAACTCTTTTACCATTTGTTCAATGATGCGAAACTGCTGATAATCCTTTTGCCCAAATACGGCTATGTTAGGATTTACAATATTGAAAAGTTTGTTTACCACCAGTGCTATTCCCTGAAAATAACCGGGGCGACTTCCGCCATCTAAATGAACGTTCAGCTCTTCAATATCAATACTGAAATATTTTTTTCCTGAACCGTACATGGTTTCTGTGTCAGGCATAAAAACAACATCCACGTTTTCTTCTTTGCAAAGCTTCAGATCAGCTTCAATGGTTCGCGGATATGTTCCAAAATCTTCATGAGGGGCAAATTGTTCAGGGTTCACATAAATAGAAACAACGATCGCCTCGGCATGTTTGCGCGCCATCCTGATGAGCGAAAGATGACCATCATGGAGTGCCCCCATAGTAGGAACAAAAGCTACTTTTTTCCCTTCTGATTTCAGGTGATTTACCTGTTCCCGAATTTCTTGTATGGATTCTGCTGTTTTCATTTGAACATAAAAAGAGACGCGAATAAGCGTCTCGTTTAATTAAAGGTCGCTCAGAGCGATAGCGAAGAATCTGTACAACTAAAAAGCGGTGAAGATCCCTCGTAAATATCCTCAGGTTGACGTGTGCTAAACCGCACGATCCATATCAAATCCCTGAAGAATTTGTTTAATTCTGTTCAGGAATGCTCCGCCGTGTGCACCGTCAATAATTCTGTGATCGTAACTCATTGACAGGTACATCATTTGCCTGATCGCAATTACATCGCCGTTTTCTGTTTCCAGAACTACCGGTTTCTTCTCAATAGCTCCGGTACCGATAATGGCAACCTGTGGCTGATTGATGATCGGAGTTCCCATGATATTACCCACACTTCCGTAGTTAGTTAAAGTGATGGTTCCTCCAACAAGATCGTCCGGACTTAATTTTTTGCTTCTGGCTTTGGTAGCAACTTCATTTACAGCTTCAGCCAGTCCAACTAAATTCTTTTGTTGTGCTTTTTTCATTACAGGAACGATCAATCCGCCTTCGCCGCCTTCTCCAAGAGCAACAGCCAAACCAAAGTTAATGTCCTTTTTAACATGGATCTCATCTCCATTAACAGAGCTGTTAATAAGCGGGAATTCCAACATAGCTTTAATGATCGCTTCAACAAATAGAGGAGTGAACGTAAGTTTATGTCCTGTTTTCTTTTGGAAAGCATTTTTGTTCGCGTTTCTCCACTTCACCATATTAGTAACGTCTACTTCTGCAAAAGTAGTTACGTGAGCAGAAGTCTGAACTGATTTCACCATATGCTCAGCGATCATCTTACGCATACGGTCCATTTTGATGATCTCAACTTCACCAGATGGAGACTTAATATCCAATTGACCGGCAGAAATAGATCCGTCGCTGGACTTAGAAGTGCTGCTTGGTTTACTTAGCCCTGCAGAGCTTTGAGAAGTTTTCGGTGCTGATACCTTACCGTTTTTCTTATCTTCTACATATCCAAGAATGTCTTTCTTGGAAACTCTTCCGCCCTGACCAGAGCCGTCAATGCTTTCCAGTTCTTCCTGGCTAATTCCTTCTTCTTTAGCAATAGAGCGAACAAGTGGGGAGAAAAATCTTCCGTCACTTCCCATCCTTTGTGGTTCTGATCCTCCGGAAGAATCACTTGATCCATTATTTTGCATCAATTGATCAGGAGTTTTAGCTGCAATTTCTTCTTTAGATAATTTCTTTTCTTCTTTTTTAGCTGATGAAGAGCCGGAATCGGATTTTGGAGCTGATGATCCTGAACCCGCTCCTTTGCCGGTTGAAATGATTGCAATCGGTTGACCCACTTCGATGGTGTCATTTTCCTCTGCTAAAATTTCTACAAGTGTTCCGGCAGCAGGTGAAGGAACTTCGCTGTCTACTTTGTCTGTAGAGATCTCTAAAAGTGTTTCATCTTCTTCAACTTCATCGCCAACTGATTTATTCCAACCAATTACTGTAGCTTCAACAACGGATTCTCCCATTTGAGGCATCATTACTTCGATGCGCTCTCCGCCATCATCTCCTCCACCGGAGTTAGTTTCTTCGGCAACGGGGGCACTTTCATTTTCTTCCGCTTCAGGCTCAGATTCTTCTTCTTTAGTTTCTTCCTTTGCCTCGGGTTCCGGAGATGAATTTGTGTCTCCAACAGCATCGGCATCGGTCTCGATAATGGCAATAGGCTTACCAACTTCAATGGTGTCGCCTTCTTCAACTAAGATCTCAACAAGTGTTCCGGCTTCGGGTGATGGAACTTCACTGTCTACCTTATCAGTAGCAATTTCGAGCAGTGTTTCGTCAACTTCTACAGTATCACCTACAGACTTGCTCCACTCAATTACTGTTCCTTCCATTACCGATTCGCCCATCTGGGGCATTACTACTTCTACCTTAGCCATAAAAATCTTTTAATTTGATGCCTTAACGGCGGTTTTAGCTGTTTTTGCAAAGGACTTAAAGTTCTACATTATTCTAATTACTTCAAAATGCAGATAGTTCCTTTTATTGTTAAAAAAGCGCTTTTAGAGAAGTTTTATAGAATGTTAGTTCAAAGCCTGTATCAAATCTTCAATAAGGTCATCCGGATGCTCTAAACCAACGCTCAATCGTATTAAGTTTTCCGGCGAATGAGATTGCTCCCCTTCACTGGACCGGCGATGTTCCCAGGTGCTCTCAATTCCTCCAAGGCTGGTAGCTCTTGTTATGAGTTTGGAGGAAGCAACTGCTTTAAGCGATTCTTCTTCTGTTCCGTCAAAAAGAAACGAGATCATTCCGCCAAATCCACTCATTTGTGCCCTGGCAATTTCATAACCTTGGTGCGATTCTAATCCCGGATAATAAACTTCTTTTACCTTTGGATGACCGGAGAGGAATTCTGCTAGTTTTTGAGCATTGTCATTATGAGCACGCATTCGATACGGAAAACTTCTGATACTTCTGCAAAGCAACCAGCAATCTTGGGCAGAAGGTACAGCACCCTGACCTTGCTGGATATTTCGGATTCGGTTAAACATTTCATCTTGTTTTGCTGAGATGATCGCACCACCTAAAATATCACTGTGTCCGGCTAAATATTTTGTAGTGGAATGCATCACCAGATCAGCTCCAAACTCAATTGGATTCAGGTTTAAAGGAGATGGCCAGGTATTATCTACACAAACTTTTGCATTGATGGTTTTTGCCAAAGCACACACTTTTTCAAGATCGGTAATGTGCATTAACGGATTGGAGGGAGTTTCTGCGTAGATCAGTTTTGTGTTTGGGCGAATATTATTTTGAACCTGTTCAAGATCTCTCATATCTGTGAATGTAAACTCCAGATTCCATCGCTTACCAAAAGTATTCAACGTTTTTCGGGTTCCGTGATACACATCTTCAGGAACGATAATATGAGAGCCTTCTTCCATTGCCTGAAATACACTTCCGATAGCTGCCATACCGGACGAAAAAGCAGCACAAACTTCTCCACCTTCTAAGTCTGCGAGGACTTTTTCCAGTTGCAGTCGGTTTGGGTTACTGTGTCTTGTATATAGATAATCTCCATCCTGATGTCCGGCTTCAGAATGTTCAAAATTCGTTGAAACTTCTATAGGAGGAACTACAGATCTTGATCCCGAAGAATGTTCCAGCGATCCGTGAATGGCTATGGTTTCTATGTTTTTTGATTTTTTACTCATATCAAATCTCCCGAATTGCTTTAATACGTTGAAGTGCCGGAGGGTGCGAATAATTCAAGAATACATAAAAAGGATGTGGAGTTAAATTAGAAAGATTGTCTTTCGATAATTTCTTCAATGTGGCGATCATGTCCTTAGGTTTTCCGGTTGTGATAGCGGCAAATTCATCCGCTTCATATTCGTGTTTACGGGAGGATATCTGCATAAATACGGATAAGATCATATCAATCGGGGCGTACAACATTCCGAAGAAAATGAGCCCGGCATATACTGACATTTTATCCATATAAAATGCATCAAATAATCCTTCTGCTTGCAAGAAAATAGAAAGTACAAACAACATGGCTCCGGTTTGAATTACACTCGTGATCATTCCTTTAATAATGTGCTTCTTTTTATAATGACCAATTTCATGAGCAAGTACAGCAACTAATTCGTCATTGGTGTGATTTTCAATCAATGTGTCATACAGAGCGATACGCTTATTTTTCCCAAATCCGGTAAAGAAAGCATTGGATTTACTTGAACGTTTTGAACCATCTATCACAAATAAGCCTTGTAGCGGAAAGTCAACTTTATCGGTGTAATCTTCAATAGCTGTGCGTAGCTCGCCTTCTTCAAGTGGAGTAAATTTGTTAAACAACGGCATGATCCAGGTTGGTGCCACATATTGCATCACCAAAGAAAAAAGAGTGATGGCGATCCATGCATACAGCCAGGCCAGATCACCTGTGTACATAAAGAAAGCAAGAATTCCGGCAAGCAATGGCATGCCGATCAATAGACCAAGCCCTAATCCCTTAACGAGATCCAAAACAAAAGTTTTTGGAGTTGTTTTGTTGAAGCCGAATCGTTCTTCGATCACAAAAGTTGAATAAATACTAAACGGAAGTGAGATGACTGATTTGGAAACCATCAATACTGCGATGTAAAGTAATCCGGTAACCAGTTCTCCAAAACCCCACGCTCGTACAATTTCATCAAGCCAATTAAATCCACCTGAAAACCAAAAGCCCAGAAGCACAACAAGATCAAAACCACCTGTTATAAACCCGAATCGAGTTTGGGTTTTGGTGTATTCTTGAGACTTGGCATAAGTTTCTTCGTCATAAACACCTTCAAATTCATCCGGTAATTCTTTGGATAATGATTTCAGGTTCAGATAATTGGAAACCAGGTCGAGTATAAAATCCACCGCAATGGTTACGAGGATTATTATGGCGTAAATGTTCATTTAGATGGATTAGAAGTTTGAGATTCTAAAATAGATAGTTTATTGGATCTTTAGCAATCAATTCAAACTATGAACATCTTTAAGACTATATTGGGAAATGACACCAAAAAAATTCAAATCCTCCCCAAAGCGCTATCACCCTAAAGGTTTAACCATTTTATATGAGGATCATGACATTCTTGTGATCGATAAATCCAGTGGTTTGTTAACCATGGGAAATGAGAAAGAATCGGTAAATACAGCTCATTATTTGCTGAATGATTATGTGAAGAAGGGAAACAGTAAGTCGAAGAAGAGAGTTTACATTGTTCACCGGTTGGACAGAGACACTTCCGGAGTTTTGATTTTCGCTAAATCAGAACAAACTAAAAGATTTCTGCAGGACAACTGGGCTGATTTTACCAAAACATATCATACTGTTGTTGTCGGAACGCTGTCAAAAAAAGACGATACTCTCAGTTCGTACTTGGTAGAAAACAGTATCCATAAAGTATATTCTACAAATAATCCTGATGAAGGAAAGCTGGCAAAGACGAAATATAAAGTCATTAAAGAAAATTCTGATTTTAGTTTATTGGAAATAGAGTTGCTTACCGGACGCAAAAATCAAATTCGGGTTCACCTTGCTGATAAAGGTTGTCCGGTTGCCGGAGATTATGTGTACGGACAAAAAACCAAGGGAGTAAGAAGGTTGTTGCTACACGCTTCCAAACTTACTTGTACACATCCGGAAACAAAGCAACAGATGAGTTTTGAGGCACCTTTGCCTAAAGAGTTTGACCGATTGATGAAATAGAATCAATTTTTAAGGACATTTAAAGGTGGTTGAAGTGATAAAATTAGTTTAATATTAAACTATTTAATATATTTGTATTGTTTTAAACAAGGAGGCAATATGAAACACAATAAAGGCTTACATCACATTTCAGTTTTAGCAGGAGATCCTGCAGAGAACTACGACTTTTATGTCAAAAAATTGGGAATGAGAATGGTTAAAAGGTCCGTCAATCAGGACGACCCATCTACCTATCATCTTTTTTATGGAAATGAAGCCGCTAATCCCGGATCAAGTATTACTTTCTTTCCATGGCCGCGTGCTCATAAAGGAATTCCCGGATCAGGAGAGTCCGTAAATGTTGCTTTCCAAGTACCGGAAGGAACAGAAGACTTTTGGAAAGAAAGATTGAATGCTCAGAATATTGAACACTCAGATATCTTTGAGGTATTCGGAAATCCGGCAATTCGTTTTCAAGATCCGGATGGACTGGAACTGGATCTGATATTCTCCGGTCAGCCCAAAGAAAAAGTGAGTGCTTTTGAGACTACTGTTCCAACAGAATCGTCGATTCAAGGTTTTTGGTCAACACGCTTGAAAGTAGCCGATCCTGATGCAACCGCAGGTATACTAAAAGATATTTTTAAATTCGAAGAGAAGGAATCAGAAGAAAAATTGACTAGGTTTGCTACAGATGCTCAAATTGGAAGAAATGTGATCATAGAAGCATCGGACGATGAACAAGGAAAAGGCGGACGGGGAATTGTACATCACGTTGCTTTTCGTGCACAAGATGAAGAAGAATTGGCTGAACTCAGAGAAAAGGTGGTGGAGAAAGGACTACATCCAAGTCCGATTATAGACCGTCACTGGTTTAAGTCGGTTTACTTCCGTGAGCCAAGTGGAGTTTTGTTCGAAATCGCATCCGATGGTCCGGGTTATGCAGTCGATGAAGGTTTTGAGGAACTGGGCGAAACGTTGATTCTTCCACCTTGGTTAGAGCCAAGAAGAAAAATTATCGAAGATAATCTGCCAGATTTAGGCATATAAAGGATAGTATAATGGAATTATTCAGAGTTGATAAAGAAAACCCGTTTAAAGGACCTCATCAGAATCATAAAACTGCTTCAGGTGGAGTTGATCTTAGCGACGCAAAGTTTGCCATGATCATGATTCACGGACGTGGTGCAAGTGCAGAAAATATTATCGGGCTTAGCAATGAGTTTGAGACAAAAGATAAAATCACTTTTATGGCACCTCAGGCAAGTGGGTTTACCTGGTATCCGTATTCATTCCTTGCCCCGACAGAGAAAAATCAGCCGGGATTAAATTCAGGCTTGCAAGCTATTTCTGATTTAATAGTACAAATAGAAAAAGAAGGCATTTCTAAAGAAAACATCTTCCTTCTTGGATTTTCTCAGGGAGCTTGTCTTGCGACAGAATTTGTTGCCAGGCACCCTGGAAAATATGCGGGGGTTATTGGCTTAAGTGGAGGTTTGATTGGTGATGAAGTTGATCCGTCAGTGTATTCCGGAGATTTAGAAGGAACGCCGGTATTTCTTGGTTGCAGTGATATAGATCCTCATATACCCAAAGAAAGAGTAGATGAAACAGAAGCAGCGTTTGAAAAACTGGGAGGAAAAGTCACAAAAAAGATCTATCCGGGAATGGGACACCTTGTCAACGAGGATGAGATTCAGCATATTCAGCAGTTGCTGAATTCAAAATTAAAGATTCAAGATTAAAAATTTGCTCTGACTAATTTTTAATCTTGAATTTTAAATCTCTAATTATTTTTAATGGAAATTCTCTGGCTTGGTCTTGCCTATGTTTTAGGTATGGTTGTTAAACAACTAAAACTGCCTCCTTTAATCGGATATCTTATTGCAGGTGTTGTACTGTCAGCTTTTGGTGTGTCAGATGAAAATGGTCTGCTCCACACAATCGGGCATTATGGCGTTATTTTTCTTCTGTTCACAGTTGGATTGCATCTCAGGATAAAGAATATTGTTCGACCGGAAGTGTTTGGCGCCGGAAGCATTCATCTCGTGATTAGCGCCGGTATCTTTTTGGTAATTGCAATGGCTTTCGGCTTTTCTGCAATTGAAGGTTTGATCATTGGGATACTCCTCGGATTTTCAAGTACAGTATTGGCTGCAAAAACACTGGAAGCTCGCGGTGAACTGAATGCGTTTCATGCTCGTGTTTCAATTGGTATTTTGATCGTTCAGGACTTGGTGGCAATCACAGTTTTAGCTTTAACAGGAGGTGGAATTCCATCTGTTTGGAGTTTCGGATTGCTCTTATTGCCACTTCTTAGACCACTTCTCTTTAAACTACTTACATCAAGCGGGCATGAAGATCTTCAATTACTTTATGGACTTTTGCTAGCTATGGGCGGAGCCGCTCTGTTTGAAGTACTTGGCCTTTCCAGCGAGCTAGGAGCACTTGTAGCCGGAGCACTACTTTCAGGAACTCATGAATCGGATGAACTTTCCGAAAAATTGTGGGGGCTCAAAGAAGCATTTCTCGTTGGCTTCTTTTTAGAAGTGGGATTGGCAGGCTTGCCGAACATGAACGACCTGCTGTTCGCCGGGGCTTTATTTGCTGTTCTGCCAATCAAAGCAGTTTTGTTTTTCTTTCTGCTGATACTGTTCAAGCTTCGTTCAAGAAATTCATTTATGGTGACTTTAACATTAACCTCCTTCAGCGAATTTACTTTGATCGCAGGTATGGTGGCGGCATCATCCGGCTTTATTCCGGAATCTACGATCATAGTTTTCGCATTATTGATAGCAGTATCGTACACAGTAAATGCTCCTTTATCTGCTAAATCGAACAGCTTATGGAAAAGGTTTGAGCACAAGCTTATTCCGCTGGAAAGAAATGTCAAACACCCGGGACAGCAGGTGGTGAGTTTGGGTGGAGCCGAATATTTGGTAGTTGGAATGGGACAGGCAGGATCTTCAGCTTACGATTATTTAAAGGAAAGAGAATACAGAGTAACAGGAATGGATTCCGATCCTGCGCAGATCGAATATAATCTGGGAAAAAAACGTCGGGTAGTTTATGGAGATGCTCAGGATGCTGAGTTGTGGGAAAACATAGATCTATCAAGTGTCAAGGCAATTATGCTTGCAATGCCTTATGCTGATACAAAAATTCAGGCAACTAAAATGCTTCGTGAAAATAAATTTACTGAAGATATCTATGCACTTACTATGCGGGATGAAGAGCATCAGGCGCTTAAAGAAGCCGGAGCAAATGCAGTTTGTTTACCGCTGATACAAGCCGGAAGAAAACTTGCTGAAATAAGCATAAGTGATGAAGTTGATGGTTCAATGTCTCTGAATTTTGAAATGAATTCTTTTGAGTGATTACAGCTTAAATATCAGAAATGAAGAATACCCGAAAGGAAACCTGTCTTCACAGAATATCCTGATCGAATACGGGGATTACGAATGTCCGTATAGCCGCTTGGGATACAGATATGTTCAAAAATTCTTGAAAGAAGATACAGACCTGAAATTCATATTCCGCCATTTTCCGATCAAGAAAAAACACCCCCATGCTGAAATGTGTGCTGAAGCAGCTTTATGTGCCGGTGATCAGGGAAAGTTCTGGGAAATGCATGATCTTATGTTTGCAGACAATCAGAATCTGAGCAGAGAAAGATTGGAAGAGTTTGCTCAGGAACTCGATCTGGATAGAAGAAAGTTTCATGTAGATCTGGATTCACACAGCTTTTTGAGTTGGGTTCAGCAAGATTTCAGAAGCGGCGTTAAAAACGGTGTAAATGATACTCCGACTTTTTTTATGAACGAAACCAAGTATGAAGGTAAATTAGCTTTCAAAGAGTTATTGGCTTTTATCATGAATCATAAATTAATCTGATATGTCCTGCGAGCATGAAAATATGATCAAAATTACAGAGCCCACAACTCATGAATGTGAAACTTGTGTTCAGCAAGGAGATGAATGGGTTCATTTGCGGAGGTGCATGACTTGCGGTTATGTGGGCTGTTGTGATTCTTCAAAGAACAAGCACGCTAGAAAGCACTATATGAGAAACGACCATCCAATAATCAGGTCGGTTGAACCCGGCGAAGATTGGCGCTATTGCTACATTGATAAGGAAATACTATGAGTACATTAAAAGAATTCGCAGTTCAAAAATTACACAGTTTCCCCCAGTTTGAAAATGTGCCCTTAGACCAACTTGACTGGCTGGTTGAGAACTCCCGAATCTGTACCTATATGACAGACGAAAGAATTATGGAGCCCGGTACAGAGATTGATAAGATGTTCATTATACTGGATGGAAGGATAAGAATTCAGCTTCCAAGAGGAAGTTCTTTTACAAGCATAGGAGATTTTGTGACCGGAGATATTTCCGGGCGTCTTCCATTTTCCAGAATGCAATCTACTTTGGCTCATTTAGTAGTGATGGAAGACACTACCATTCTTGAAACCCATGAAGATGTCTTTGTTGAGATCACAAAAAGATATGAGTTGATCGAAGCTTTTGTTCACAGTTTGTCGGATAGAATTCGAAGTTTCACATCTCAACAGCAGCAAAATGAAAAGCTGGTAGCATTGGGAAAACTTTCTGCGGGATTGGCTCATGAATTGAATAACCCGGCGTCGGCATTGGTTCGTGGAGCTACTGAACTCAAAAAAAGATTGTCCCAAACGCCGGATAAGTTTAAAGCTGTGATGAATATCAGGCTTACCAACGATCAGGTGGATGCTGTGAATGATCTGGTATTTAAGAAAGTTGGTACTGGTTCTTCAAATCAACAATCCTTAATGGAAAGAACTGCACTTGAAGATGAATTAACAGATTGGATGGAAGATCATGGTGTAGAAGAGGGCTTTGAATATTCTGAGACATTTGCGGAGTTTTGCTTTAATACTAAAGATCTTGAATTTGTTTCTTCTCATGTAGAAGGTGAATATCTGCCGGCGGTTTTAGGTTGGATTGAGGATGTTCTTACCACGGAGAAAATGGTGGAAGAGATCGAAGACTCTGCCCGACGAATTTCCGATCTGGTTTCGTCAGTTAAGACCTATTCTCATATGGACAGGGGAACCGATAAAGAAGTGGTAGAACTTAAAAAAGTCCTAAAGAGCACAGTTACGATGCTCAACCACAAAGCAAAGCAGAAAAAAGTAGAGATAGAACTGAATATCCCCTCTGGTTTATCTGAATTCTATGGATATGTAAGTGAATTAAATCAGGTATGGACTAATTTACTTGATAATGCAATCGATGCTGTGCCGCAAGAAGGTAAGATCGAAGTAAAAGCTGAAGAGAAGAATAAAAATCTGTATCTGTTTTTTAAAGATAATGGGAGCGGAATTTCGGAGGATGTGCTACCAAAAATATTCGATCCTTTTTTTACAACTAAAGACGTTGGTGAAGGAACAGGATTAGGCTTAGATGTAGTTCATAAGATTATTGAAAAACACGGAGCTTCAATTGATGTAGAATCAAAACCGGGAGAAACAACCTTTGAACTCTGTTTTCCATTAAATATTTAAATTAAGAATGAAAAATTCAAAATTGTTTTTTTTCATTTTTAATTTTTCATTTTGAATTCCATAATTCCAAAGGAATGAAGAAGCCTATAATTTTTACGATCGATGATGATGCTCAGGTGCTTAGAGCCATTACAAGAGATCTGCGCAGCAATTACAGAAAGGATTATAGGGTGATGAGCACTCAATCTCCGAAAGAAGCACTGGAGAGTTTACCCGAACTAAAAAAGCGAGGCGAAACGGTTGCGCTATTTCTATCCGACCAACGAATGCCTGAAATGATTGGGGTAAATTTCTTAGAAAAAGCGAAAGGATATTTCCCGGAAGCAAAGAGAGTACTTTTAACGGCTTATTCTGATACGGACGCTGCAATTAGGGCAATTAATGAAGTTCAGCTGGATTATTATTTACTGAAACCATGGGATCCGCCGGCAGAGAAGTTGTACCCTGTTTTGGATGACCTGCTGGATGAATGGCAAGCTAATTTCCGTCCTGATTTCACAGGAATTCGGTTAGTTGGATATCAGTATTCACCGAAATCGCATACAGTTAAAGACTATCTTTCCGGAAACCTGATTCCTTACCGTTGGTTGGATATTGAGGAAAATGCAAAAGCCGCTGAATTATTAGAAGAGAATCAAATTGACCAAAAAGATTTGCCCGCAATATTTTTTGAAGATGGTGAATTCCTTATTGATCCAAGCCCGATTCAAATTGCTAACAAACTTGGAAAAAATCCATCAGCTTCAGAAAATGTATATGATGTAGTAATTGTAGGTGCCGGTCCGGCAGGATTAGCCGCGGCGGTTTATGGTGGCTCAGAAGGATTAAAAACATTGCTCATTGAAAAAAGAGCTCCCGGAGGTCAAGCAGGAACCAGTTCTCGAATCGAGAATTATCTTGGTTTTCCAAAAGGATTAAGCGGTTCTGATTTGGCAAGACGTGCGATCACACAAGCTACGAGATTCGGTGTCGAATTCTTATCACCGCAAGAAGTGATCGATATCAAGCTGAATGATCAATATAAAACGGTTTGTCTGGCGGATGGAAGTGAGATCAATGCAAAAGCGGTAATTGTAACTACAGGCGTTAATTACAGGAAGCTGGAAAGCAAAGGGATTTCTGATTTTACCGGGGCGGGAATTTACTACGGCGCTGCAATGACTGAAGCACACGCGTTTAAAGACAAACAAGTCTACATCGTTGGAGGAGGAAATTCAGCCGGTCAAGCAGCTATGTATCTGTCTACATTTGCAAAAAAAGTGTATATCACCATTCGAAAAGATTCGCTGGTTTCAAGTATGTCATCTTATTTGATCGATCAGATAAACAGGACCGAAAACATAGAGCTTCTTGGAAACAGAGAAATTGTAGAGGCTTCCGGAAATGGTCATCTTCAAGGACTGAAACTCCTGAATAACGTGGATGAATCAGAATTTGAAGTAGAAGCAGACGGTTTATTTATCTTTATCGGTGCAAAGCCTTATACCGATTGGATCCACGATAATGTGATCAAAAATGAAAGAGGTTTTATAGAGACCGGAAGAGATCTTCAGCGATACGATGAATATTCCAAAGTCTGGAAGCTAGAACGTCAGCCTTATTTATTGGAATCATGCGCGCCCGGAATTTTTGCCGCCGGGGATGTCCGTGCCGGAGCGATGAACAGAGTCGCATCAGCTGTTGGGGAAGGCTCCATGGCTATAAAATATGTTCATGAATATTTAGCGGATTCGAATTTGTGATCGCCGATTTATTCGGCTATTCCTAATTATTGTATTCGTAATTCCAACTCCTCTCCCTTCAAATCCTTTGCTATCACAAAACCTAAAGAATCAATCAAAAAAGTAGTAGGCGTAGAATAAACACCATATTTGGTAGCAACCGGAGAATCCACTCCTTTCAGATCAGAAACTTGTGGCCATGTAATACCATCTTTCTCAACGGCCTTTTCCCAGTTCGTTTTACTTCGATCCAGAGAAACGGCAAGGATTTCAAACTCCTCATTTTTGTAATCAGGATAAATCTCTTTGAGGTGTTTATTTTCGGCTCGACAGGTTGGACACCAGGATGCCCAAAAAGTGAGTAGAACAGTCTTTCCTTCAAAATCAGACAACGAAATTTGATCTCCATCTAAATCCGGAAGAGTAAAATTTGGTGCTTTGCTGCCAACGGTTATCTCCTCGTAATTAGATACAAGTTCTTCCTTTTTCCCATCAATCGTTTGGTGTTCCAAAGTTCCGTTAAACACAGAGTAAACGGTGAAAAACAGAGGGTGCTCAGGGCTTCTGAAATAGAAAGGAAATGCGATAGCGTAAATCACTATTAGTGTTGTAGGAATCCACCACCATTTAAATTTCATAGTATTTTTGATGAAAGATAGAAAAGTTTATAATTCTGTAATATCACGAAAGAGTAAAATTTATAGATAGTTAGCGCACTATTCCACATTTATTCTGTGGATAACTTTACTTGCTTTTACACTTCGGCGGAACTATAATACTTCGACCCACTTGTGTAATTCTTGTAATTTGGGACAAGAAGCATCCACCTGCCAACCGTAATTGGCTGTCACCACTCATAGGTCGCCTTAATATCATAAACGATAACTAACCCGGAGGCGATATGCGTGTACTCGCTACTTCTCTCAAGAAGATTACGGCAATTTCTTTTGTTCTTACTCTTCTGATCTCATCTTTTGTACTTGCGCAGGATGTAAATTTCCGCGTAATGACCTATAACGGACTTAAACTTGACGGAACAGATACCGATCGACAAAGTGCATTCCAAACCGTACTTCAGGCATCAAACCCCGATGTTCTTCTTATGCAGGAAATCGTGGATGCAGCTGGAGCAGATCTGATACTTACGGCGCTTAATGCCGGAGGAAACCAGTATTCACGTGCTACTTTTATAAATGGTACTGATACTGATAATATGCTGTTCTATCGAACCTCGATCGGAACGCTGACTTCTCAAAATGAAATTCCTACAGCATTGAGGGAGTTTTCAGAATATGTAATGCAGATCGGAGATAATGAGATCCGTTTTTACAGTGCACATTTAAAAGCAAGTTCAGGTTCAACCAATGAGCAAAAACGATTGGATGAAGTAACGGTATTGAGAAATCATTTGAATAATTTGCCTGCAGGAACTGAATTTGTAGTGGTAGGTGATTTCAATATGTACGACAGTAATGAACCAGCTTATCAAAAGTTCATTGCCAACGAAGCCGATAATGATGGTAGAGCCGAAGATCCACTGGCTTCTTCAGGAGGAGTTGGTGATTGGCATGTTAATGCTGCTTTTGCAAGTGTACATACTCAAAGCCCAAGAACTACGCAGTTTGGCGGCGGTGCTCACGGAGGATTAGATGATCGTTTTGATTTCATTCTTACTTCTTTTGGAATCAACGATAATTCGAAGGTTGACATGGTTCCGGGAACATATACCGCTTTTGGTAACGATGGAAATCACTTTGACACTTCTTTACTGGATGGTCCTAATTCAGCGGTAAGTGCAACAGTGGCCCAGGCAATACATGATGCTTCTGATCATCTTCCGGTTTATGCTGATTTTGTAAGTTTAAGCAACGGTGGCGGAAGCAATCTTCCTCCGGTTGCAGAAGCGAATGGTCCGTACAACGGAAATACAACGTCACCAATTTCATTCAGTAGTGCCGGTTCCATCGACAATGACGGAATAATCTCTACTTATGCCTGGGATTTCGGAGACGGAAACACAAGTACGTCAGCTAATCCAAGTTACACATATACTTCAGATGGATCTTACACTGCAAGTCTTATGGTAACCGATAATAATGGAGCAACAAACACTGATTTTGCTAATGTAACGGTTTCTACAGGAAGCGGCTCAGGAGCAGGAGTTGTAATCAGTGAAGTATTTTATGATACGCCCGGAACAGATTCGCAAGAAGAATGGGTGGAGTTATATAACGGAACCGGATCAGCAGTTGACCTTTCCGGTTGGACAATTACGGATAATAACGGAACGGGAGCTTCCATTACTATTCCCGGAGGAACCATAATTCAGTCCGGAACGTATCTGACGGTAGCAACTAACTCACTTGGCTTTAATGCTATTTACGGTTACGATGCCGATGTATACGGTTCTTTACCGGCATTAAATAACACAGGAGACGCCTTAATCCTTGCTGATAACACTTCTTCAGTGGTAGACGCGGTTGCATGGGAAGGCGGAGCATCCTCAGGAGTGCCAGCCGGTTGGGGAAGTTCGTCTGCACCCTCAGCATCTACAGGAAGCTCAATTGTAAGAACGAGTGTAACCAGTGATACTGATTCTTTTTCTGACTGGAGTTCTGCTTCAGGAAATGGAAACCCTCAAACTCAACCTACAAATACACCTCCGATAGCGGTGGCAAATGGTCCTTATTCGGGCAATACCGGAGCTAATATTTCATTCAGCAGTGCCGGATCGAGTGACAGTGACGGAACAATTGTTTCTTATAACTGGAATTTTGGTGATGGAAACTCAAGTACATCAGCAAATCCAAATCACTCGTACGCTCAGGCAGGTTCATATACTGCGCAGCTAACAGTTACTGATGATGGAGGAGCTACCGATGTTGCAACAGCCGGTGTAACGGTAACAGATATAGCAGGTACAGGTGTTCTGTTCAGTGAAATATTCTATGATACGCCGGGAACAGATTCGGATGAAGAATGGATCGAGATTTATAACTCGACCGGAGGCTCGCTCAGCTTAGATAACTGGACTGTAACTGATAATAATGGAACAGGAAGCGTTTATACTTTTCCTGCAAACACAACGATTGAATCCGGGACATATCTGACTGTCGCAGCAAACAGTGTAGGGTTCAATACTTTGTATTCTTATGATGCAGATCTTTATGGTTCGGTTCCTGCTTTAAACAATACCGGAGATGCTTTGCTCTTAAAGAATAGTGCCGGTCAATTAATTGATGCGGTAGCCTGGGAAGGCGGTGCTTCTGCCGGATTGCCAAATGGCTGGGGAAGTGCTTCAGATCCATCGGCGCCAACCGGAAGCACAATTCTCAGAACAAATTCAGGAACAGATACGGATTCGTTTTCTGATTGGAGCATCTCAGGTTCAAACGGAAATCCGGAGACACAAACACCTCCGAATTCAGCGCCAATTGCCAGTGCAAACGGAACCTATTCCGGAACCGTGGGAACAGCTGTTTCATTTAGCAGTACAGGTACAAGCGACAGCGACGGAACCATAGCCGGTTATTTGTGGGATTTCGGAGATGGAAACACTAGTACATCAGCAAACCCAAGTCATTCGTATCAGACAGACGGAACATTTACAGTCTCGCTTACAGTAACAGATAATGAAGGAGCAACCGGAGTAGACCAAACTTCAGCAACAGTTGACCCTGTAGCTAATCCATCCGGAATTAAATTTACACAGGATGTGATAACGGGAGTAGGATCGGGCTGGCAAACTGTTTCTCTTAGCGAAACATACTCCTCAATGGTGGTAATTGCGTCACCTGTTTATGATAACAATGACGCGCCTGCTGTAGTGAGAATAAGAAATGCTAGCGGTAACAGCTTTGATATAAAAGTTCAAAATCCCGGCAACAATTCACTCAGCGGATATACAGTGCATTATATAGCTCTTGAAGAAGGAGTTTATACCGATGCGGCAGATGGCGTAAAAATGGAAGCTGTTAAATTCAGTTCTTCAGTTACAGACCGCAAGGGATCCTGGAATGGGCAAATTCAAACATATACAAACAGTTACTCTTCCCCGGTTGTACTTGGTCAGGTTATGACCGAAAATGATACAGATTGGTCTGTATTTTGGGCAAGAGGTAGTTCCCGAACTGCTGCTCCGAATTCTTCAAATCTTAGAGTTGGAAAACATGTCGGAGAAGATCCAGATCAAAACAGAGCCAATGAAACCATAGGTTATTTGGTGATGGAATCCGGATCAGGAACAATAGAAACAACTCCATACTCGTCGGGGCTTGGATCTGACATAGTAAAATCAGTTACAAATGCTCCACCATACAATTACTCTGTATCAGGGTTGAGTTCCTCTGAAGGTGCAATTGTAAGCGCAGCTGCTATGGATGGTAATGACGGAGGCTGGCCCTTACTTTACGGTGCTTCTGCAGTATCATCAACAAGCCTGAGTGTTGCTTTTGATGAGGATCAAGTTGCTAATACTGAACGATCTCATACAACCGAACAAGTGGCATATATGGTAATAGGAACACCAGCTGTAGCTAAAGCTGTTGCATCGAATGATGAGCAAGCAGAAGAACTCCCAACAGAGGTCACGCTTGGTAATTATCCAAATCCATTCAACCCGACTACAAACATTCACTTCACATTGACGGAATCAAATAATGTAAGGTTGACGGTTTATAATATGATCGGGCAGGAAGTAGCGGTACTGGTAAATGGGTTCAAGAAAGCCGGAAAGCATGATGTAACTTTCGATGCTGCAAATCTTTCTACCGGAGTTTATATCTATAGATTGGTTTCAGGCGGGCAGGTAAAAGTTCAGAAGATGTTACTTACAAAATAGGCTTATTACCCCTATTGTTGTTAGCAATCACGAAAGAGCCGGGGAACCGGCTCTATTTATTTACCAATCTATTCCAATTCTGTCTTTGATATTGTTTTTCAAAGAATCTTCGAGTTCTTTCTTTTTCTTCTCTAATTCTTCCTTCTTCTCTTCAACTTTTTTGATCTCTTCATTTACCCGGTTTTCCAGCTTTTCATATTCCTTTCGAATCTCTGCTTCTTTTTCATTTTTAAAAGCCAGAAGTTGCTCTTTTCGGTTACCTATCTCACTTCTTACTCTGGATTCTATTTTTTGACGGGCACGATCAACTTCTTTGCTAACGGTGCTTTTAAGAGCGTTTACAAATAGATCGTCTACATTAGAACGAACCTTAACTTTTAGTGGTCCGTCAAGGTTATCCACTAAAGCAGTAACATTTATTTGATCGGTACTGGAAACGGCATCCCGAATCAGTTGCTGGATTCTGTCTTTGGATGGGTTCTGTCCGAAATCAAAAGCAATTCCTTTTGCTTTATATCCTATCTCGCTATCAAATCTCTTATCGATTATACTCACGGAAGCCGATACTTCGCCGGTTCCTGTTTTTAAGGGGTAAGGAAGTAGTTCAGATGGGGAAATTTTTGAACCTTTTAAGCCAAATCCGTCATAAGTAAAGCTTATGGTTTCACGAGGCTCTTCACCTAAATAATTGAACTCTCCTGTGAGGGTCATTGAGCGGTTTGAATCGTCTTTTCCTCCAAGATCAAACCTGATAGGCTCTTTTGTTTTCTTTTGATCACTACTGATGTTTGTAATCTGCCCGGCAAGCTGAATAGCCGTTTTTGTTTCTCCGGAAAGATCTATGTTCTGTATCCAGAGTTTTGGCCAATCATATTTGTCGCTGAATTTATAGTCTTTTCCTTCATAGCGTTCAATTTTGTCTTTATCCTCACCAACCAAACGGCTTCCGTATTTTCGGGCTATTGCCACATACTCCAAATATCCTGAATAATCAGCAAGTAGATTTTCACCGAAAAGGGATTGAGCAATATTCCCGGAATCAATAGTAGGGAGTTTGGCCATATTCATAGCGCGTTGGAAATCAGCTTGAATCCAATTATCAATTCTACCAACACTGAACTTCGAATCGCCGAAATCTTCCTGAAAATCATTTTTTAAATTCTCTGCTCGTGTTTTCAGGGAGTCTACTTGCTGTGCCAGTTTTTGAACATTTTTTATGGCTTCTATCGCTTTCTTAGGGTCTTTAATTTTCTTGATGTCAATAGCATTGACCGTCTTTTCGATATCAGCTATTTCCTTATTGATCTTTGTATTTGCAAAAGTACTGTCCCACTTTTGATAATTTTTTGAAAGCCCGTTTCTCAGTGAATCAATTTTGTCAGGAGCTTGCAGATTCAATTTCGACATCAAACTGTCTACATTAATATTTGTTTTAATGTTGGTGAACTCCATATTGGCATTTCGGGAAATTTCTGAGGTCACATCCCCAATAACCTGGGCAACAAAACTTGGTTCAGCATTTTTCTCTTCTTCCGGAATTTCAAAATAGCCGTCAGTTTCTCTTTCGGTATCCATTTTAAAATCTTTAAAAATAATATCCTCAACAATCACTCTTTCCCACCAGGTTGGCCAGAAAAGAAAATCCAACTCCATCTCTCCTGTTTCAAAGCTGTTACTCATTGTATTCTCGGGATTTGCAACCTGAAGTCTGTCCCAACGAATTTTAAGATCGATCAAATCAATATCGAAACCATCAATTTCAACTAATGCACCATTAGCCACACTGGCCTGATATTCAATTTCAGATTCAACAATAGGATCGATACTTATCCAGCTTATTAAAAATCCTAATGCTGTAACAATTGCCAGAAAAATTAGTCCTTTAACTCTCATAATTATCCCCTTACCCTAACTACAGTTTGATAAACCGAATATAATTTAGTCCCTTTCAAAGCTTTTGCGAACTTGGTTTTCATAACTTTCTCATGAATATGTTTTCTGTATTGAACAACGCCAATTTTTGTGAGTGGAAACATCGGAACACATAAAATTACGGCACTGATAAAGCTTCCGATCACAACCGTATTATAAAACTTGGTAATTGCCCAGAGTTCGTTGTTATACATTGAAGTCCAGGTTTCCTGCCAATTTTCATTTTCAAGTATCCAGATTCCGAAGCTGTGAAACAGAGGATCAGCCAGGTAGGCGATACCACTAAAGATCAGAAAAGCCAGAATTACCATACCGAGATTTACTTTCAGAGCAATAACTAAAATAAGTATCAGTAAATTATGGATTGAAGCAACAGGTGTCATTCCTATGATCATCCCCAAAACAAAACCACCCGCCAGTTGATTAGGTGAAGCTTCTGAAGACAGGGCTTTAAGTAGTTTTGCAATATATTTTAGTAGCAGGAACATATTATACTAATGATTTCTAATTTTATTCGTTCCAATATAATCGAATTTGAGTAGTTAGATAAATGAATTCATGTTAAATTAGATATGATTTTTCTTTAACCAACCGATTTTATGAAATACTATCATATACTGCCTTTACTGCTGATCTCTTTTTTTGGATGCAAAACCAACTCCACAGAACCAGAGCAAGAAATTATAGAACCGCCCCTTGAACCGACTTTTGCCTGTGTTGATGGATTAGCAGATGGGAAATATCCTTGCGAAAATATAGACCTTTTATCAATAGTTACTCCTCAGGAACTTGAAGGGCTGAACAGAACCGATACTCCAAATGTAAGACTAAACGATATTTGGGGATGGACAGATTCTCAAACCGGGAAAAATTATGCGTTGGTTGGTTTAACAAATGCGGTTTCTTTTGTAGACATTACAGATCCTACAGAGCCTATTGTAGTAGGCAGGTTGTTTGAAAGTAATATTTCAGCTAAGTATAAAACACTGACAGACCCAAATTATGAAGCTTGTAAAGTTGGTATCGGAGATACAGAATATTCAAAGTCATTGACTGAAGGCTCAAGCTGGCGGGATCATAAAGTGTTCAATGATCATTTGTTTATAGGAAGTGATGCTCAGTCTCACGGGATACAGGTATTTGATCTCAGTAAACTGAGATCGTATAACGGCACTTTTCTGGAGTTTAATGAGGACGCTCTGTACTCTGGTCTGGCAAACTCTCATAACGTAGTGATAAATGAAGAAACAGGTTTTGCATATGCAGTAGGAGCAACGAATGCAGATACTTGCGCATCAGGCGGATTACATATTCTGGATATAAATGATCCGAAGAACCCCGAATTTGCAGGCTGTTATGATGATCAGGAACCACCGCGCAGAAGAAGTAACTCAGCTTATATTCATGATGCGCAATGTGTCATTTATGATGGACCTGATTCTGATTATTCAGGAAGAGAGATTTGTTTCAGTGCTGCCGAAAGATCCCTTGTAATTGCTGACGTAACAGATAAGGATTCCCTGCAGACAATTTCTTTCGCCACTCAGCCCAATATGTATTATGCGCATCAGGGATGGGTTACGGAAGATCAAAGATACTTTTTTATGAATGATGAGCTCGATGAAACGAATTTAGGGCGCAATACAAAAACCTACATTTTTGATATATCTGATTTAGATAATCCTCAATTCATAGACTTCTACACACACAACACTTTTTCGATCGATCATAATTTATATTTGAAAGGAGATCATATTTTCGCAACTAATTATAATGCGGGTTTAAGAATTCTTACAATAAATGACGCTTCTTCAGCAGATCTTTCATTATCTGCTTTTTTCGATACTCAACCGAATACCGATGAAAACTCATTTAATGGTGCTTGGAGTAGTTATCCTTATTTTGAAAATGGTATAGTTATAGTGAGTGATATTTCAGACGGTTTATTTATCCTAAAGCCGGTCTTAGACTAATTTTTAATGAACATTCACCTAAATACAGGGAAGCCTTAACTTTAAGGTATTATAATGATTGAAAGGGGTTCAATTCTTTGAGTTAGGCTCTATTTTCCGTACCTTTTTTCCGTTTTTTACATTAAGAAATGCGTTCAAAAAAGATTGAACTAACTTTATCGCTACTTAAACATTTTTATGGATTTATTTGACAAGCTTGAGGGCAGACCTAGTCCTTTAGGACCATTTACATCAGAAGGCTACGGATATTACACATTCCCGAAATTAGAAGGTCCTCTTGGGCCCGAAATGCAGTTTCATGGTAAAGATATGATCGTTTGGAGTATAAACGATTATTTGGGAGTCGGGAGCAACCCAGAGATTAAGAAGATTGATGCTGAAGCAACTGCTAAGTATTCCCTGAGTTCACCAATGGGTGCTCGTTTAATGACGGGAAACTCTACCGAACACGAATTACTGGAGCAAGAACTTGCTGATTTTTCTCATAAACCTGCCGCACAGCTGTTAAATTTTGGCTACCAGGGAATTATGAGTGTTATTCACGCACTTACAGATCGCAATGACTTTCTGATCTATGATGAGTTAAGCCATGCTTGTATTGTTGATGGAAAGCAACTTTCCATGGCAGACAAATCAGTTTTTAAGCACAACGATATCGAGAGCTTTAAGAAGCAACTGTACAGAGCGGCGTCAAAGAAGAAGGATAACTCCTCAATTCTTGTTGTAACTGAAGGTGTTTTCGGAATGACCGGAGATCTCGGAATTCTGAATGAGATCATAGAGCTTAAAAAAGAAGTTCCTTTCAGGTTACTTGTGGATGATGCTCACGGATTTGGAACACTTGGTAATGATGGTTCCGGAACAGGAACACAACTTGGGTGTCAGGATGGAATAGATATCTATTTCGGTACTTTTGCGAAAGCAGTAGCATTAATCGGAGCTTTCGTGTCTTCCGAGCCTAGGGTGATTGAGTTTTTGAAAGCAAATGTAAGAAGTCAGGTTTTTGCGAAATCACTTCCAATGCCTATTGTAGTTACTGCCAGAGAGCGTTTAAAAATGATTCGTCAAAACCCTCAGTGGAGAGAAAAACTGTGGGAAAATACAATTAAGCTACGTGAAGGCCTTCAAAAAATCGGTTATACAGTGTTGCCTTCAGAAAGCCCTGTAACGCCGGTTCTTACTCAGGGAAGCACTGATCTTTGCCAAGACATAATGCGCAAGCTCAGAGAGGAACACGGAGTGTTTGTGAGTGGAGTAGCTTACCCGGTGGTGCCAAGAGGAACCGTATTGATACGATTGATTCCAACAGCGGCTCATAATGATGAACATATTGAAAGAACGTTAGAAGCTTTCGAAGCAATTAAGGACTATGTTTTCGCAGCTTCTGCTGAAATAGCAAGCTAAAATATTCTAAAGTACACCAATAAGCATTTGGTGTACTTTAATTTTCTAGACAGGTTTTCTAATTTATCAAGAATTCAATATTTGAATATCTTTCAATTTTTATTGAGTAAATAATATTCCAGTGATACAACGTTCTCAAACAATATTTTTAGCCTTATCAGTAATTTCAAGTTTCTTAGTATACTTCACTCCTGTTTATGATAAAGCTATGCAAGATCCACAAATGTGGATTGGCTATGGACTGGCTTCGGGATTAGCTTTGGCGATGATTTTATCAATGTTTTCTATATTTAAATATTCAGATAGAAAAAGTCAGATCAAATGGGTAAAGATCGCAATGCTGTTTCAGCTCGTAGGGATTGGTTTTGCTTTAGGTGTGCTTTTTTCTTTAGGAGGAATTGGTACCTATTTATGGGATGAAGCTATTGGAGCCGGTTTAGCAGTGCTTGGTTTACTCTTTCAGGGTCTAGCTAACCGTTCTATTAAAAAAGATCTCGAACTAGTCAGATCCATTGACCGCATAAGATGACTTCCGCTGATTCAGAAGAGACGTATTCTCCACTTAAAGTATATGGAGCGCTCTTTATTGGCTTAACAGCATTTAGTTTAGCTCCGATACTGGTAAGGTTTGCAGCTGACTACTCCGGAGTATTGCTTGCCACGATACGTACTGTTTTAGCAGTTGTAATTTTGGCGCCTATCTACATTTCGTACAAGCTGAAAAAAGAAGTAAGACCTGTCGAGTCCCGAAAAGAGCATATATTGGTGGTCATTGCCGGGTTGGCGCTTGGTTTGCATTTCATTGCATGGATCAACTCTATTTACTACACGTCAGTTTCTTCAGCTTCTGTTTTAGTGTGTATCCATCCTATAATTTTGATTATTGCAGAACGCACCTTAATGAAAACCACTTTTCGTCCGATAGTATGGACAGGGGTTATTATATCTTTTATAGGCACCTTGCTGCTTGGTTATTTCGATTTAGATGCTTCAAACTTATTTCCTCAAGCCGGTTTAGGAAATACATTAGCAGTAACAGCGGCGGTGATATTTGCATTGTACTTTTTAATTGGAAGGAAGATAAGACAGAAACGAACTTGGATTGGGTATGTATTTCCCGTTTATGCTTACGCAGCAATTACATGTACAATTTTTTTGGTAGCAACTGAAGGAATACCATCACAAATAGATGGCAAGTTGTTTTTAATTGGACTCGCTCTAGCAGTAGGACCACAAATATTCGGACATGGATCCTTAAACTATGCTGTTAAATATGTTTCAGCCACATTGCTGTCTACGTTGATACTGGCAGAGCCAATTTTGGCATCAGTAATAGCTTACTTTCTATTTCAGGAATTACCATTACCTCTTTCAGTTATCGCGATGCTGATTATTCTGGTTGGAATAGGCCTTACCTGGAAAAGAAGAAGTAAACTTAGTGGTTCTTAGTGAGACTGTTTAGTTCGTTAAAAGCTGTAGAGTCTTCTTTAAATCATCAACTCTTACCGGTTTAGATAAGGGCTGAACGTTATTAATATCAGAAGCAGTTTTCAGGTGTTCATAGGTTGTATCTCCAGACAAGATCAGAACAGGAATTTCATTGTTTTCTTTTCGAAGAGCTTCTACAACATCTAAACCTTTCATTCTGCCCGACAAGTTTTGGTCACTTACTACAAAATCAGGATTTAATGATTGTATTTTTTTTAATCCTTCTTCTCCGCTAATTGAAGTTTCAATAACATCATAACCTAGCGTTTGTAACATTTTTGATTGTACTATTATCAGTAAGTGGTCGTCTTCTAAAAGAATTACTTTTTTCATTTGGGAAGCCTTTATTAATATCCTGAACCTTTGAAACCTAATTCATTATCGACTAATGTTAAGAAATCTTAACATTAATTGTAAGTTTTTTCCATTCCCTATATAAATACGGGTTTTTCCACTTTTTAGATTGAAAAACTCCGTTGCTAACTGAAGTATGCTTCCGCAATTGAAGTAAATTGTTTGGGTTTATCCAGAAAAGCATAGTGACCGGCATCTTCAATGATTACTAAGGCTGAATTCTTAATTCCTTTTTCAATTCTTTCTCCCTGATAAACGGGGGTTGCATCATCATTTCGTCCCCAAAGCAAAAGTATATCATGAGAAATGAGGGGTAAACACTTTTCCAGATATTCAGTAACTGATTTCACAAAAGTTTCTCTCATCACGCCCGAAAGTTGATTGTATTCACCTGAACCCAAACTTTTCCATAGGGTTGTCTGTCGTAATTTCAAAAGTGCTGGTTCTCTGTAAGACTGCGGAAGAATACTGAATGGGAGCTTTAGTATCTTAGCAAGGTATTTTTTGAAATAAAATTTCAATGAGCGCTTTGGTTTCATTCCTGCCCCACCGGTAACAAGAACCTTTTCGATATGCTCCTGACCAAATTTTCGGGCACAAAGCTTCAGAGTAATTCTTCCTCCAAAAGAATGCACAAGCAAATCAACTTTGCCATCAAATTTATCAACTATAAAAGACTCAACAGCATCAGCGTAATCATCGATACTCCATGAAGCACTAGGCTCAGGAGAATCTCCGAATCCCGGAAGGTCTAAAACGTAGGAAGTTCTGATGTGAGCTAAAGATTTAGCAATAGGCATCATCACGCGCCGGCTGCTTCCCCAACCATGTAAAATTACAAGAGGTTTACCTTTGCCAATAACTTCATAACTGATTGGCCGGTCTTTATAAATATATGATTCCACATTTCCCATAATAGAAAGTAAACATCTCACTTAACAGGATCGAATACAAGTTGACTTGCTGATATTTTGTTCCCTTATTAGAATCAAATTATTTGTGTCATGAAAAAGTTTAAAAGAGATTTCTTTTTTTGGATCGAAAGGCTCCAAATTACACGAAAAGAACGAATAGTTATTTCAGGTTTGCTAGTCCTTGTTTTAATAACTACAGCTCTTTCCGTATTTATTACGGAACAACACTCAACAAGCACAGAAAATTACGAAGCGATCCTAAAAGAATTCGAAGAAAAAAGTGCTGCAATTGAAAAAAGAAATAAAATTGAGGGCAGTAATTCGATTGGGATAGTAAAAACAAACGAAACAAATACGACCTTAAGCGAGTTAAAAATCAATATTAACACAGCCGGTATCGATGAGTTACAAAAACTGAAAGGGATCGGAGCAACATATGCACAACGAATTATTGATTACCGGTTAGAAATCGGCGAATTTAAAGAAGTAGAAGAACTCTTGAATGTTAAAGGAATTGGAGAGAAACGATTACAAGACATCAAAGCGTTTATAAAACTAAAGTGAAATATTAAGGAATTATATGCCAGACATTTTATGGGTAGACGATCAGATTGATCAACTTCGTTCACATATCATCTTTCTAGAAAAAAAAGGGTTCACCATTGAGCCGGTTACAAATGGAGAAGATGCTGTAACAATGATAAAAGAGAAGATCTTTGATATAGTTTTTTTAGATGAACAAATGCCCGGGATGGATGGTATAGAGACGCTTGAACAGATCAAAAGCCTGAACCCACAACTTCCTGTGGTTATGATCACTAAAAGCGAGGAAGAGTCTATTATGGAAGATGCGATCGGAGGCAAAATATCCGATTATCTCATAAAGCCTGTAAACCCTAATCAAATTCTACTAACTACAAAAAGGATTCTGGAACGCTCCAGGCTGCAGAACGAAAAATCTGCACAAAGTTATTTAAAGCAATTTGGAGAAATTTCATCACGAATACACCCAAGAACAGGATGGAAAGAGTGGATCGATATTTTTAAGGAGTTGTCTAAATGGAAAATCGACCTTGAAACCGGAGATGAAAATCTGGTTCACGTTTTGGAAGATCAGATTCATGAGGCAAATAAGGAGTTTGGAAAATTTATTGAAAACGAATACCAAAGTTGGTTGTCACAAGAAGATGGAGCACCATTATTGTCTCCGAAAATAATTGAAAAGTATGTGCAGCCTCATTTAGAAAAAGGTAAAAAAACAATGTTCTTCATTATTGATTGTATGAGATACGATCAATGGCTCACTTTTGAAGCTGTGCTCTCTAATTACTACAATATAGAGACAGATTTTTATTACTCGATCTTACCTACAGCAACTCCTTATTCAAGAAATGCTATTTTTGCAGGTTTATATCCATCTGATATTGAACGGTTGTATCCTGAACTATGGCAACAAGGACAGGATGAGACTTCTTTAAACCGACATGAAGAAGAGTTGCTTAAACGACAGCTGGAGCGAGCAGGAATAAATGTGAATTTCAAATACGAGAAAGTTTTAAATGCGGATGAAGGAAAGCGAATAGCAGATAAAATGCAGAATTATACGCAATCAAAGTTTGCTGCTTTTGTATACAATTTTGTGGATACTCTCGTGCATTCGAGGTCTGATTCGGCTGTTATAAAAGAACTGGCACCTGATGAATCAGCTTTTCGTTCTATAACAGAAGCCTGGTTCTTACATTCAAATTTACTTCAGATGTTCAAAACTCTGTCAGAGGAAGATGTAACGGTTGTTGTAACTACAGATCATGGTTCGGTTAGGGCATTGAGGGATACCAAAGTATTTGGTGACAAAGATACAGCTAAAAACCTGCGCTATAAATATGGAAGAAACCTAAAAGCCGACGAAAGTAGTGCGGTTTTCTTTATGGATAATCCTCTCGATTTTAAACTGCCGGTTGTAACAGGGGTAAACAATTACATTATTGCTAAAGAAGATTACTTTTTTGTATATCCAACTAATTACAACAAATATCAGAATCGGTATAAAGATACTTTTCAGCATGGCGGAGCTTCCATGGAAGAAATGATCTTACCTGTAGCTACGATGAGACCTAAGTAAGATGATCTTTGAGAGTAAATCAGTAAAAGAGACTATTCAATTGGGAAGAAATTTTGCAGAGAAACTTACTATCGGAGATATAGTTTGTCTGGAAGGAGATTTGGGCGCAGGAAAAACACACTTTGTAAAAGGAGTCGCTTCTTACTTTGGTATAGATCAGGAAAAGGTAAATTCTCCGACTTTTACACTTATCAATGAGTATTCTGGGGAAATTCCTCTATATCATTTTGATTGCTATCGTCTGAACAGTATTCAGGAAGCCCTGGAAATTGGTGTAGAGGAATATCTCTATGGGGCCGGCGTTTCCATAATAGAATGGCCGTCAAAAATACAGGAACTGATACCCGAAGAAGCTATTCAAATTGAGATCAAGCATAAAGGAAATTCAGAAAGAAGCATTTTAATTTCAGATCGTAGCTAAAGTGCCGTAAATTTAATTATGTCATCTACTAAAAAGCGAAGGCTGTCATATCGTTTAGACTTATTGCCGGTGATACTTCCCTATCACTTACGGGCAAAGAACGACCTGAAGAAAGGTGACCTTGTATATTACGGGCCAAGTCCCGAATACTATGGAATCGGCGAAGTAGTTCAGCTCGAAGAAAAAGTGTGTGTAGTAGATTTTCGCGGAACCGGACTAATGGGAATTCATAAAGATGAGCTCCGTTCCAGCTACCTTATCCCGATTCATAAACTCAATCTCTCCAGAGTTTTAAAAGGTCAATAAATGCAACCAATCATTGATGGGATTATAAACGGGGTAATACAAACTTCTGCACTCGAATGGACTGCAGTAATTTGTGGCGTAGCAAGCGTAATTTATTCCATGCGAGAGAATATTTTAGTTTATCCAACAGGAATTATCAGCGTTCTTATCTATGTGTATCTGGCATTTGAATACAAGTTATACGCTGATATGGGAGTTAATGGATATTACTTCGTGATGAGTGTTTACGGCTGGTACTATTGGACAAATACCGATGGTAACAAAGATCAGGTTCCTGTAACTATCAATTCCTTAAGAGAGAACTTTTATTCAGTCGGAATTCTGGGAGGAAGTTTTGGGGTATTGGTTTTTGTACTTATCAACTTTACCGATAGTGATGTTCCTTTTTGGGACGCAACCACTACTGCATTTGCTATACTTGGAATGTGGTTAATGGCGCGTAAGAAATTGGAAAACTGGATAGCCTGGATCATAACAGACCTGATCTCAATACCGTTATACTTTCATAAAGGATTGGTACTAACGAGTTTCCAATTCCTGATCTTTACTGTTTTGGCAACGATGGGTTACTTTGCCTGGAAAAAGTCATTGGAAGAAAATCGTTTTAACTCCGTAAAATAAAAAAGGGAAGCCGTCTGACTTCCCTTCTTAGAATCTGTGCTGATCACAGTTATAAAAATCTATTGCTTTAAATAGAAAGCTGTTCTTTTGCTTTATCAAAAAATGATTGATCAACGACTATACGACCGCTGTTCTCATCAATAATTACTTTATTCATTCTGCGAACCTCTACCTGAGTTTGCGGAGGAAGAGCCATGCCAAATGCAGCGCCTCTGTCCATAGCTACAACAGCGATGCCATTATTAAGCCCATTTCTCAATCGGTTGTAGTTACGCAGGTAACGTGCATCTACTTCTTTCTCTACTTTCTTTCTTTCTTTAAGAAGTTGTGCTTCTTCGTCTTCTGTAGATTTAGTAACAGACTCAAGACTACTGCTCTTTTCTTCGAGTTCAGCTTTTGCAGAGTCAAGTTCAGCTTTAGCCTCTTCGATTTCAGGCCCGATCGCTTCTTGTCTTTTGTCGATCTCTTCAATGCGGGAAGTAGCATTTTCTACTACATGCTTCTGAGCTTCAATTTCTTTCGTAAGTGCGTCATACTCACGGTTATTACGGACAGCAAGTTGCTGATCTTCGTATTTCTTTGTTTTCTCTTCAGAGCTTGCTAGTTCAAGCTTAAGGTTGTCATATTCTACAATAAGATCTTTCTCTTCTTGCTCAAGTTTTGACAGACGAGCCTCTTTACGAGCAATGTCTGTTTCAATATCAAGAATCTCTTCAGGAAGATCGCCTCTCAACTGTTTAAGCTCATCGATGCGGCTATCTATATATTGTAAATTTGCTAGTTGTTGAAGTGCTTCTTTCATGGATTGCTTTTCAGCTTTGTTGAATGGATTTCGGTTTGGAGTCCGATACATAGGTTTGCATCGGATTGGTTACTACATTAGTAACAGTTACAGAAAGGTTGTCGAAAGCTTCGGATAATTCTTTTCTTAAAGCTTCCGCAACCGGAAATTCGCTCTCATAATGCCCTACATCTACCAATAGAAAATTCTCTTGCTCTGTAAAGTAATCGTGGTATTTAATATCAGCAGTAACAAAGGCATCGGCACCACTTTTAATGGCTTTTTCTTTCAGAAAAACTCCTGCTCCGCCACATACTGCCACTGTTTTAATTCGGTTTACATCTCCTGAAAAACGAATGGCTTTTACATCAAGTGCCTGAGATACTAAGTGCAGGAATTCATTTTTACCTAAACCGTCTTCAGGGTATTGACCAATTACTCCCATTCCAAAGTTATTTGAAGTGGAAACAAGATCGGTTATCTGAAGCGCACCCTCTTTAAGTAAACCTTCTTTCTTAAGCCCTTTTCTGAGTGCGGGTAAATGATGTTTGTCAATGATTGCTTCAAAACATCTGAGATCACTTTCTCTACTCTCTACACTATAATGATGCACATCTTCAGCTGAATAATAATTCAACAACTGAACCATGGAATCACTGTTTTCCACGGAGCTTACAAGACTTATTTTTTTGCTGATGGAGTAATTCTTTGTTAGAAAACTCAGATCATCAAGACCCAGCATATTTGCTAAAACAAAAGAGACACCATCTAATGCAGCGTCCAGATTTGTATGAGCAACTAATAAGCCAATATCATTTTTTATCAGCTTATATATGATCCGACCTTGTTCATCAGTAGGATTGATCTTTCCGATCTTGCTGAAAATAAGCGGGTGATGCGCTACAATAAGCTCGCAATCATTTTGGATCGCTTCTGCTACAATTGCATCTGTTATATCTAAACAAGTAAGAACATTTGTAACTTCAGCATCAGGGTCTCCGACAAGTAGTCCGACATTATCGTAATCCATTTTAGTTCCGGGAGGAGCCCACTGATTTAAAAAGGTGGATATGTGTCGGATTTTTGTAGCCATTTATCTTTTACCTTTTGAAATGTTTAAGATAAATTGACCCGACGGGAACGCTATGAATTTGTAGAAAGTCAGTTTGTACAATAGAAGTTGATTTAGGCTTTCTTTGAGCTTCCAAAAATAAGGGTAATTATTGAATGATAAAAGCCTTTATTGATGTTATTAATGTAAAATTAATACTAAACCACTGATTTGAATGGAAAAATCACAAATTTGTGAAAATATTGAGATAGTAAAAGGCAAAATTGAGAGCACTTGTAAGAAAATCGGGAGGGACAGCAGCGAAATAACACTGGTTGCAGTAAGCAAAACTAAGCCGGTTTCTTACATACAGGAAGCATTGAATTGCGGACAAGTTGAGTTCGGGGAAAACAGAATGCAGGAGCTGGAAGACAAAATTTCTGAGTTTGATGGAAAGAAGATCTCCTGGCATATGATCGGAAATCTTCAGACTAACAAAATTAAACTCATCGCAGATAAAGTGAGCTGGGTTCATTCAATTGAAAAGTTGAAATACCTAAAGGAGTTTGAAAAGCGCGCGAATGGAAATAAAATTAATGCTCTTATTCAGGTAAATATCAGCGGAGAAAAGCAAAAAGGAGGAGTTGAACCGGAAGATCTGGCCGGCATTCTGAAATCTTCTGCCGATTTTGAGCATGTTACTGTTTGCGGTTTAATGGGGATGGCTACTTTTACAGATGATCCTGAAGATGTGCGCCATGAATTCAAATTGTTGAAAGATCTTTTCGATGAACATCAGAAATTTAAATCAGGAAGTGTTAACCTCCGGGAGCTGTCTATGGGGATGAGCAATGATATGGAAGTTGCTATCGAAGAAGGAGCAACCATGGTTCGGGTAGGAAGTGAAATCTTCGGGGCACGAAACTATGATTAACGATTCCCGTAGTCGGCATTGTATTATTAATTAAAAAAGGGGCATTATGTTATTTGGATTACCTTGGTGGGCGCTTATCCCAATTATAGCTGTAGCAGGCGGGCTTTTTATTGAGTACCGAAAACAGGAACTTAAAGCCGAAGAGAAAAGAATGGCAAGCTCAAAAGAAATACATGAGCTTCGTAAAATCATTCATAACCTGAAATCCAGAATAGAAAAGCTAGAAGGTTCTGTAGGCGCTTCTCAATCCGGGACGAAAAAAAATGTACCATTAGATGACATAGAGATAAAAGATGAGTACTATTCAGAAGAAGATGAAGACTCAGCAACCCGAAGTAGAGTTCAAAATTAAGAGGAAATTATGTCTGAAGAAGAGTTTATAATCTCGATAGTAGCCATCGTTTTTGGAACGGGATTTTCAATATTCCTTTTTTGGGGTTTTTTCAGCCTGATCAAGTCATGGATCAACAGAAAAAGCGGTACCTCTCAGGGAGAAATAAACCCACAATTCTTTAAAGCATTGGGTGACTTCAAGAAAAGTACCGAGCGCAGAATTTCTAATCTGGAATCGATTGTGGCAGACCTGGAAGAAGAAAAGATAAGAATTCCCGAGGCTTCGGATGCCGGAGAAATTGAGATCGAAGAAAAGGAAGTCCGGTCTTCTGATGAAAAAGAAGATGATTCTAATCTGAGGAACATGTTAAACGAATAAGTGTTATTTTATTAACTGATAAGATTACTCTTAAAATATTCGTGCAATGAAACTTACCCCTCTTGAAATTAAACAACAGCAGTTCGAAAAAACCCTTCGCGGTTTTGATGTTGCTGATGTTCAATCTTTTCTGACGCTGGTTTCGAACGAGGTTGAGCATTTGCTTAACAAAAACAAAGAACTTGAAGATCAGATCGATAAGCTAAACGATCGCGTTCGTCATTATGAGCGTGTTGAAGAAGCACTTCATGAAACGCTGCAAACCACCAAAGAATCAGTTGCTCAGAAACTGGATGGAGCAAAAGCTGAAGCTCAAAACAAGATCGATAAAGCAGAGATGCAGGCTGAGGGCATTCTAAAAGAAGCCAACCATCAAAGACAACAAATTCGGCAAAACATTCAGCGGCTATTAGAAAAAAGAGAAGAGATTATCGCAGGAATGAATTCATTCCTGGAAAATTCTCAGGAATCATTATCAAAATTTGGTAAAGATGAAATGGGTATTTTTAATTTACCCAAAGAAGATTTGTATACGGGACAAGATACGGCAGAGGAAAGAAAACCTCGTTTTGAACTCGATGAAGAAGGGCCTGAATCTGAAGAGATGAAAAGTAAAAAAGAAGAGGAAATAGATCTCTCCTTACCTCCCGGTACAGAGCATCTTGATGATATCCTCGACGAAATAGACTAACAATATTTTAACTGACTATGGCATTAGACACTGTTGAACAATTTCGTTCAAAAAGAGACGAAGCGCTAAATTTTATAGAATCAAAAACAGATTTCCAACCGGAGTATCTGTTGATACTGGGAACCGGTTTAGGTCAGCTGGGTGAAGAGATAGATGTTCAGGATTCTATCAGCTATTCAGATATTCCTCACTTTCCGGTTTCTACGGTCGAAAGTCATGCAGGAAGATTGCTTTTCGGAATGTTAGGTGGTAAAAAAGTGGTAGCCATGCAAGGGCGCTTTCATTTTTATGAAGGATATACCATGCAACAAATTGCATTTCCGGTAAGAGTAGCTAAAGCTCTTGGCGCCCATAGTCTTTTTGTAAGTAATGCCTGTGGCGGAATGAACCCGAATTTTGAAGCCGGAGATATTATGTTGATCACTGATCATATTAATTTTTTAGGCGACAATCCTTTGATCGGTCCGAATGACGATGAATTGGGACCTCGATTCCCGGACATGAGTGACCCTTACACTTCGCGATTGAGAGAAATAGCTCAGAATGTCGCGCTCGATAATTCTTTAAAAATGCATCAGGGAATCTATTTAGCAATTTCGGGGCCAATGCTCGAGACCAGAGCTGAATACAGATACATGAGACAGCTGGGAGCCGATGTTGTTGGCATGAGCACAGTTCCGGAGGTAATAGCGGCAGTTCATATGGGAATGGATGTGCTTGGAATTTCAGTAATTACTGATGAATGCTTCCCGGATTCACTGAAGCCGGTAGTGCTTGAAGAGATATTTGCAGCGGCTGCACAGGCCGAGCCTAAAATGACACAAGTAATAATTGGAGTATTAGAACGACTTTAGCCAATTTTTATCCACAAAAAGCGTTACTTTTCCACGTACCCTTGCGTGAATGGATAAAATTTCTTTTCTATGAACAACCCACACATTTGCGAGAAAATATATGAGCATGGATGGATTTAACGGCGAACTTTGGAATGAATTTCAATGGGAAGCCCATCTTAATGAAGTAGAGAAAAAAAGCGAGCAACTCAGAAAGTTTATTGAGTCTGATGTAAAAGGAAATGTGCCAAGATGGATCACTCTTCTAAAAGAAAGTCTGAGTGAAGATGATGCTTTTGAAGCGTATGTAGAAGAAGAACTGTTGATGGACGAAGCTTACTTTCCTGAAGATGAAGACGACTGGGAAGACGAAGATGAATTTGATGACGAAGATTTTTTGTTTGGTCTTGATGAATTCGACGATTTTCCGGACGCAGACGAAGATGATGACTTTGATGCAGGAGAAGAGTGGAAAAGCCTAAGTGAAGACTTTGCTCTTTCAGATAATGGTTCATTAGATAATCTCGGATTATTCAGAGATGCACGTTTCTACGCCGTTGATATTTTAAAATGGGCAGAATCAGTTCCTCCGAAAAATCAGGATAAAGTATTTCTGGAGTTTGTAGGCGATAGCTTAAAAATTGCTGCAAAATTAGCCGGTGGTTACTCTTTTGGTTTCGAACAAGAGTTTTTAGGAGCTAATATAGCTTACACAAAAAAGTCACTTAGATTCGCAAACCAATCATTAGAAATGATGCGAAAGCTTAAAACCAAAGCCTATTTTACCAAACAAAGCTACGCTGAATTTAACAGTCGCTTATTTGAATTAAGAAATGATATCGGTGTGTATGTGCAAGACCTCAGAGATCGTTTCAATAACTCTGTCGATTGATTTAGAGGTCAGCCCTCCTGCGCGGTTTCTCTCACAAAAATAAATTATGTGGAAGGGAATATGATCTCGATTAAAGAGCATGAAATTCCGGTTGGAAAATCATATAAAGTGGAATTTAAAAATAGATTTGAGAAATAGAGAAAAGCCACTTCAATTATTAAACTGAAGTGGCTTTAAGTACACCCGGAGGGGTTCGAACCCCCAACCCCCAGAGCCGAAATCTGGTACTCTATCCAATTGAGCTACGGGTGCATTTTTTGGTTTCCAAATATAGGAAACATGTATCTCTTTTACACGGCTAATCACAAAAGAGAATACCTAGTTTGGGCGATTTACAGACTTTAGTGCTTCTGTTAGTTTTATAGAAACCTTAAACAAGTTTCTTAGTCATGAAGTTAAAGTATTCGATCCTATTAGTTACTCTTATTGCAACAACAGCAAGTTTATTTGCACAAAAAACATACCGACAGATCTATTCAGATCCGACTGAAGTTCAATCCGGTTATCTCGGGCTTCATTACTTTGGAGTAGATGCCGGATTTGACAATACCTCAGGAGCTTCTATTCTTAGTATAGGGGCAGAGACTTTGTATCCAATAACTGATAAACTAAAAGCGGAAGGGTTGTTTTTGTATTCCTTGTTTTCTTTAGAAAAGACAAGCTTTCCATTTTTGTTTAACGCCGGGGTTGAGTTTACACTTTCTTCAAAAACTAAAAATACTACGGTTCCGGTATTGTTGGCGTTCAGTTATGAAAGAAACTATTTAGAAGGAAAAGACATCAATACATATACCACTGTAAAGTTACCGGGAGATATAACTTCAGAGCTGAATGTAAGAGGTGGTCTGTATTTAAGAAACAGCGCTTTTGAGTACGAAGAAAATTTCACTTTTTATGAAGTGACAAACATCTTCCATAAAGGGATTTATGCCGGGCTTGGATACACCAGAAAGCTATTTATGCATATTCGGGACAGCGATGGCTATACTTTTGCTTACGCCCGTAATTTCAGACCTTTTATTGATATTTTGGTTTTACCTACAAGTGTAGATGTTACAGCAAATGGAAATACCCAAACGGTGGAAGAAACCTTAGGCTGGAGAGCTGGTATGACCTGGCAATTAAATCCCATGACTCAAAAACAAAACTTCGACCGCAAAATTGGCTTCTTTGGAAATCTGTTGTACAGATTAGAGTTTGGTCAACGTCCGCTGGAGGGTTTTTATGTAACTACCGGCTTGGCCTGGACGATTAAGAAGTTTAAATAAAAAGATGATTAATAATAGACGTAAAGATGTGAGAAAAGCTTCCAACTACACCGACCTTTAGAATTATTGGCGAGGAAAGAACGTAATGAAATTGACGGCTCCGAAGGAGCAATCATTACACTCAGGATGATGCTTGAATATGCATCATACGAGCGAAGACCTTTTGTAATGATTAGTCGATGTAATGGAGTTCGCGTCAATAATTCTTGTCGGGAGTTTTTGGTACTGAAGCCTGTGCTGAGGAAGCTCAGTATCGGAACAAAAGTACATAAGCCAAAAAGATCTTTCCTAAACTATCAACATCGCATCGCCAAAGGAGTAGAAGTGATATTGTTCTTTAATGGCGTGTTCGTAAATCCGATGCATTTCATCAAAGCCCATGAGCGCAGAAACCAACATTAGCAAAGTGCTTTTGGGAAGATGAAAGTTCGTGATAAGAGAATCAACAGCTTTGAATTGATATCCCGGAGTAATGAATATATCCGTTTCACCATTTTGAGGCTCAAACGTTCGTTTGTTACTTGCCAGTGATTCAAGCACTCGAACACTTGTAGTTCCAACTGCTGTGATGTGATCTGATGTTGTCAATTCATCAGCTGTTTTACTGTCAAGTTGATACCATTCGCTGTGCATGATGTGTTCATCAAGCTTTTCCGTTTTAACCGGAGCAAAAGTACCCAAACCAACATGCAGAGTAACTTCTGATTTTCGTATTCCCCGAGTGTCTAACTTAGCTAGTAATTCATCAGTAAAATGTAAACCGGCTGTAGGAGCAGCTTTACTTCCAAGATCTTTTGCGTACACGGTTTGGTATTCTGATGCCAGAGATTCATCCTGCTCTATATATGGAGGAAAAGGTGTGTATTTGAATGGCTCGAGTTCTGGAGCGTCCAGATCATGAGAAAGAATGAGCGTTCTTAACCCATCTTCTGCTACATGAGTAACTTCTGCGGTAACTCCATCAACAAGCTCGACTGTTTTCCCAACACGGAACTTTTTGCCCGGGCGTACTAAAGCTTCAATCGTATTATTATTTCTGACTGAAGTGACGAAGAGTTCTTTTTTTCCACCATCAAACATCAGCCGGCATTTTTCTACTTTGCTGTTATTAACAACAAGGGTGGTTTCTTTGGGAAGGTAATCCCCAAGATTGTAGAAAAAATCGTCTTTGATCTGTTTAGAAGCTCGATCGTACACCAACAATCTTGCATGATCTCGTGGGCTTGCCGGAGATTGAGCAATCAGTTCTTCGGGAAGATGGTAGTCGAAATCGGAAAGGGTGTACTTCATTAATTTACAATCAGAGAAACTTCGTTTTCTGCTCCATTAGAAATCAGCATAGTTTTGCGAGCTATAATCTCTCCTTCTTTAATAGCGATAAATTCTATTTCATTATCAATAGAATAAGAAGCCGATTCTCCAGTTTCAATGGTGTAATCTATTTTTTCTCCTACACCTAAAATGGCGGTTTGAAATTCAAAACTTCCTGATCGATCGGTATAAGTTAGTGGGATGAAACTATTTTTCAACTGCTCTTCAGTGCGGATAATTTGAATTTTACTTTGATAAGATGCGGCCCCTGTCTCCAAAAAATATTCATACAAACCGTTTGTGTAAAGAGAATCAAGAAGAGTTATGGTATGATGCCCTGCACTAAATAAAACCTCAGAAAAACCTTCGATTTTTTCATTGTAGCCAAATCTTTTTGTAGAAAAAGAAACTTCAGAGGCGACTGGAAGGCTAAAGTTTATTGAAGTGGAAGGCAGCACTTTTCTTGCAGATGATCGATTTGCATACAAAATATGTATCTCAGCATTAGAAACAGGAGCCCCTGAAATAGTCTTTACATCTCCGAATGTAAATCCTTTAAAGTCATTACTGTTACAGCCAAAAAGAACGGAGCAACAAATAACTATTAAAACTACCAATCTCATTATTGTCTAACTAAGATACCTTTAATTGCTTCTTTAATTCCTTCAACTCCAATTCCAACTTCATCATGCAATTCTTCCTGAGTTCCGTGTTCAACAATAACATCAGGAATACCGAGAATTTTTACGCTTGGACGGTTTTCTTTTTCGATGATGTACTCAGCAACTGCACTACCGAATCCACCCATTTTAGCACCGTCTTCTAACGTGATGATGTGATCATATTTCTCACAAATTTTATCAATAAGTTCTTCATCCAAAGGCTTTGCAAATCGCATATCGTAATGACCGATATTAATTCCTTCTTTGTCTAAATCATCAGCAGCTGTAGTTGCATATTTACCAATAGGACCAAAACTCAATACAGCTATATTTTCTCCTTCACGAAGTTCTATTCCTTTTCCGATTTCCAGAGCTTCAAATCCTTCTGGAACATTCATTCCAGTTGCTTTACCACGCGGATAACGAATTGCCCACGAAGCATCTTCAAAAGTGGATGCAGTAAACATCATATTTCTCAGATCCTGTTCATTCAGAGGAGAAGAGATTACCATATTCGGAACAGTTCTCATAAAGGCAATATCATATAAACCGTGATGCGTAGGCCCGTCAGCTCCGGCAAATCCGGCACGATCAATACAAAATACAACGGGAAGTTTCTGAATAGCTACATCATGGACTAGCTGATCGTATCCTCGCTGTAAAAAAGAAGAATAGATAGCACAAAATGCTTTTTTCCCTTCGGTTGCAAGACCTGCTGCAAAAGTTACGGCATGTTGTTCGGCTATTCCAACATCAAATGCTCTTTCGGGGAAAGTGTTCATCATTGGCCAGAGACTGGAGCCACTTGGCATGGCCGGAGTCATACTTACAATCCGTTCATCTTTAGCTGCTAATTCCACTAAGGCTTCGCCAAATACATCCTGATATTTAGGAGCTCCTTTAGTTTTCGGAGCCGGGTTGAGCGCCTTTCCTGTAATTTTATCAAATGGACTGCTGGATGCGTGCCATTTAGTTTGCTCCCGCTCAGCAGGAGCAAATCCTTTTCCTTTCACGGTTACAACATGAAGGAGTTTTGGTCCTTTTACTGTTTTAAGATCTTCCAAAGTCTTTCTGAGTCCGTCCACATCATGTCCGTCCATCGGGCCATAATATTTAAAACCAAGTGCACGAAACAGGGACCCCGGGGTTATTGCGGCAGTTAAAGCGTTTTCCAATCTGGAAGCAACTTTGCGCATTTTCTCACCGGCAGATTTGAAATGCCCGAGCATATCATAAATTTCATCCCTCATTTTATTGAAGGTTTTGCTCGTAGTTATATCCGTTAAATATTCTTTTAAAGCACCAACATTGGGATCGATAGACATACAATTGTCATTCAGAATAACCAGAATGTCGCTGTTCATAGCTCCTGCATTATTCATAGCTTCGAAAGCTAAACCTGCAGTCATGGAACCATCACCAATTACTGCTACCACTTTACGATCGCCTTTATCTAAAGTGTTTGCCACAGCCATGCCTAGAGCGGCAGAAATTGAAGTACTGGAATGCCCAACACCAAAAGTATCATATTCACTTTCAGTACGTTTTGGGAATCCTGAAATACCACCGTACAAACGGTTTGTGTGAAATTGCTCTCGTCGTCCGGTTAAAATTTTATGTCCATATGCCTGATGGCCAACATCCCAAACCAAACGATCTTCCGGGGTTTTATACACATAGTGGATAGCAGTTGTAAGCTCTACGACTCCAAGACTTGCTCCAAAGTGACCGCCATAAACGGAAACCATGTCGATGATATAATTCCGGAGTTCATCACAAACATCCTGAAGTTCTTTTGGATCAAGTTTTCGAAGATCTTCAGGAGTATTTATTTTAGATAAAAGCTCACCCGGTTGTGGTATGTTCTGTTCCATAATTTGTTAACTATTTACTTCATTCACCTGTTCAATACGAAGTTCAGCATCGTTTAGGATTTCTGTACAAAATTTGGAGAGTTTTACCCCTTCTTCATACAGATTAACAGATTCCTCCAGAGTAATGGACTCATCCTCTAATTTGGAAACTATTTCTTCCAGCTTATTTAAAGCCTCTTCAAAGCTCGGTCGTTCCGTTTGGTCCATTAATTTTTATGGTGTAGCTCTATAATGATTAATTAGTTCCCTAAAATACGGGATTATTATGTAAAACACATTTTATGGAAAATTGAATTTTGTGTTTCTAAACTAACAATTCTGAACTTATGGAGATATTATAAGGAGGCGTAGTTTAATACCATTTCACTCGCTGAATACTTTTGCCGTCGCTTTCAAATATTAAGGCTTTATCCCGGCTGGTATAGTAGATCTCAGATTGAGTGGACTCTAATCTTTCTACAGCTTCCGGATGAGGATGACCGAATCGGTTCTGTTCGGCAACAGAGACAACAGCAATGTCAGGAGTAACTTCCTTTAGAAAAAATAATTCGGAGCTAGTTTTGCTTCCGTGATGTCCCACTTTCAGAAAATCTGTATCCAAAAGATGTCCGTAATTTTCTACCAACCTACGTTCCTGATCTTCCCCAGCGTCACCGGTGAACAAAAATTCGTTTTCGCCATGAATTATGTTTAAAACTAAAGAATGCTGATTGGGGTCATTATTAAACTTTCCCTTTTCGGGGCCTAGTACTAAGATGAGCAGATTTTCATCGAGATAGACTTTGGTACCTGCTTTAAGTGAAACAACCGGAATTTCTCTTGATTTAGCCAGCTTTATATAATTGCGATATAAATTTGATTCATATTCAAATCCGGAGTTATAAATAGTGTCTATTTCAGTTTCATTTATAAGATCATTTATGCCTCCAATGTGATCTGCATGAGGATGAGAAAGAAATATGGCGTCCAATTTCTGAATATTGTTTTCTTTAAAGAAAGGAAGTAAAATCTGTTTTCCGGAATTGGATCCGGGACTCCAAACTCCTGCATCGATTAGTATATTTTTCCCGTTCGGAGTTTGCAAGAAGGTCGCATCTCCCTGACCCACATCAAGAATTGTAACTATCATTTTCGGAGATTCAAATTTTTTAAAAGCCGAATCAAGAGGAACAAAGAACAGAAAGAACAAAGAAACGGCCATCAGCTTCCATTTTATATTGGGATTTCTCCATGAACCGATCATTAAGACAAAAGAGATCCAAAAAAGAAAGATCAAAATACCGGGTTTTTGTACCTCAAACCATGACTGAGAAAGTTGAGAAGAAAAAGAAACAAAATCGTTAAGGACTCCCAGAAAGACTAGTGAAGGGTAATTTATGAAGAAACCAACAGCAGGAATTACAGAACTTATTATCAAAGCTAAAAGAGAAAGTGGAACGATAATGCTTAGCAAAGGAACGAATAACGCATTTGCGAGCGGACTAATGAGGGATACTTCACCGAAGTAAAAAGCCTGAAGGGGGTAGAGTCCAAGTTGGACCACGAGTGAAATGATAATGACCATAACCGGGGCGCCGTACCATTTTATGCGAACCCAGTAAGGAATTAAGTTTTGTATTACAGGAAGCACTAAAAGAATTATTAGAACGGCACTGAAAGAAAGTTGAAACCCAATTTCAAATAGTTGAGAAGGATCAAATAGCAGGATCACCAATGCTGCAATGCCCATTAAGTTCAGAGAATCACTGCTTTTGGAAAACAGTTTGCCATAAGTTAAAAGAACGGCCATTACAGAAGCGCGTAGAACCGAGACCGAAAAACCGGTGAGTCCTGCATAAAAAATCAGAATCAATATCAGAAGCGCCAAGCCAATTTTTGTGCCGTGTTTTTTGGTCCAGAAATAAGGGATGATCAACCAGAAAGGAGCTATGATTAAACCAACATGCAAGCCTGATACGGCCATAATATGTGATAATCCTGATCTGGCGAAAGCTTGTTTAGTATTTCCTTCCAGTTCATTTTTATAACCTAGAAGTAATGCTTTTGCGATAGGCGCTGTTACAGAATCAAAATTCTGATCAACCAATTTGAGTGCTTTTTTTCGAATTGAGATCCAGCTGAATAAGGAAGAGTCCGGATTGATTCGTACTACAGAATCAACTCTTATTTGAGTATAAATATTTCTGGATTCAAGAAAAGCCTTGTAATCAAATTGAGTAGGATTTCTGGGTTCAGAGACCGGAATTACAGTCCCAGCTATTTCAATTTGATCGCCAAGTTCTACCGGTAGTTCGTTATCCCAAAGTATTCTGCTTTTGAACTTCATTTCAGAAGTAAAGTCGGAAAGCTTTGTGTTAGTTACAGCAAGGTCGAGTCTCTTACCTCCTGAACTGTTTTTGGATATAGAGAGAACATTGCCTGAAACCTGAATTTCTGCCCACTCCGAATCAAATATAAGCATCTCAACAGCGGACTGATTTTTCTTTGAATCAATGGAGTTAATTGTAAACCCGGCAGTAAAAATGATCAGACAATACAGAATAGTAGATGTTCTGGTCAACCGGATAGAAACCGTTTTCTTCGAAAGAGCCTCGAAAGTGAAATAGGTAGCTGCTAAACCAATTGAGGAAAATATGAGAACGAGCAGGTTTATCTGAAAAAATTGAGAACAGAGAATTCCGAGAATATAAAGAAGCACTACCCGAAGTGCCGGGAACTGTTCGACAGGGAATTTATATGAAGACCTCTTTTTCACATACAGTAAGACAGGTTAAACGGAAAACCTTACAATATTATTTAATAAATATTGAGTTTAGGTTCAAATGTATGGAAAATAAAATCAGATAGAGAAGCTGGTTCCGCATCCGCAATCTTCAACGGAATTGGGATTGTCGAAGGTAAACCCACGAGCATCTAATCCATCAGGATAGTCGATCTCAATTCCTTCTAAGTAAATAAGGTGTTTAGAGGCTACAATTACTTCAACTCCGTAGTTCTCAAAAGCCACATCATCTTCCGTTCGGTAATCCAATCCTAATTTATAGCTCAATCCCGAACATCCACCGCCTTCTACAGCAACTCTAAGATAGAGATTGTCATCCAGTCCTTCTTTTTCAATAATCGCCTTAACTTGTTTAGAAGCTCTTTCTGTAAGAGTTACGGGCTCGCCGGTCAACTCTTGTTTTTCCTCTTTGTTGGGTGAAGTTTCTTCTTCATCCACATCGATGAGTGAGGAAATAATATCGTCTAGATTTTCGTCTTGATCAGTCATTGCTCTCCTTATTTAGAACAAGTCAAAATTACGAATTTTTATGCGAAAATGTATAATGAACTATGCCTTTTTGTTCAAACATATCCAGGACTCCCGCACTTGCCATATCAACAAGAATACGTTCGGCTCTATAGGTTGTAATATTCGAAATGATAGAAAATCGTTCAATGGTGATATCACCATATTCATTTAAAAAACGGAATAACTGCTGCTCTCTTTCGCCGTATTCAAAAGTAACACCTGTAGTAGAGGCCTTGTTTTTTAACACTTCAACTCTGTCGTCTGTCGCGATGATATTTTCATCACCCTGACGAATATATACGGTTCTTTTGGATTCTCCTTTTACTGCTATGGGTTTGTTTTCTGATTCAGGAATTTCAACAATCATAACATCTTTTTTCCCGGCATGCACCATTTCAATATTGATATTGAGAGCCGGTACACACACATCTTCAGCAGCTTGTCTTAACCAGAATTCTTCTTCGTAATAGCTCTCTATGCCCGAAATATCTCCGTTATCATCTACCCCGATAATAATTCTGCCTCCATTAGTGTTGGCGAAGGCAACCATTTCTTTGGCAATTTTTTCGGGGGAAGCAACTTTGTGTTTAAATTCGAGAAAAGAGCTTTCTCCTGTTGCGATCAGATTCTTAAGGTCTTTGAGTTTCATCTCAGAAACAGTAACTGAATCTGAATTCTGTAAATATAGTTCGTACTCGTCTTTCATGATATTAATCTGACAAAGGTCAGTGTGCTCTATTATATAGAAACTTCGTCTTTAGGGTCTCTTGTCATCAACGCATTCAAAGCGTCTTTAGGGTCTTCATTTTCAAATAAAACCCGGTAAACCGCGCAAGTGATAGGCATATCAACATTATTACGCTTAGCCCAGTCACGAACGGATTTAGTCGTCTTAATACCTTCTGCAACCATATTCATGCTGTCAATGATCTCATCCAGTTTTTTGCCAAGTCCAATTTGTGAGCCTACATATCTGTTACGGCTGTGTTTTGACGTACAAGTTACAATGAGATCTCCCATCCCCGTTAATCCGGAGAAAGTTTCCGCATAACCGCCCATCATTACACCCATTCGTTTCATTTCATGAAGTCCTCGGGTTATCAATGCAGCTTTAGCGTTATCGCCTAATTCTGCACTATCAATAATTCCGGCTGCAATGGCCATAATGTTTTTTACAGATCCGCCGATCTCAACTCCGATAATGTCATTATTAAGATACACTCTGAACATAGGAGTCAGGAAGGTTTCCTGAATAATTCTTGCTGTTCTTGTAGAATAAGAAGCCGCAACTACGGTAGTAGGTTTTAAATGAGAGACTTCTTCTGCATGACTTGGCCCATAAAGAACACCAATATTGTCTTCAAAAGTGACGCCTTCCATTACTTCAACCAGGATCTGTGACATGGTTTTGAAAGTGTCGTTCTCGATTCCCTTGGAAACGGTAACTAAGATCTCATGCCCGTCCAGACACGGTTTTATTTTGGCAGCGAGTTCTCTTAATGTATGAGAAGGAGTTGCAAACAGGATCATATCCTGATCACGAAGACAATGCTCTAGGTCGTCATACGCTTTAATAGAAGCCGGCAACCGGATGTCAGACAGATAAGAAGGATTTCGATGGTTGTTATTGATACTATCAACCACTTCTTTTTCACGAGCCCATATCTGAACATTATTTCCGGCAGTATCTAAAACTGTTGCCAGTGCTGTTCCAAAACTTCCGGCCCCAATAATGGTGACATTCCTCATACTTCAACCTGTTCATTTTTGGTTTCCGGGTTTTCTTCCGGATTCTGTGTTTCTTTTTTCTTTGAAGAGCCCACTTTACTTTCCGTACCTGCCAGAAGTCGGCTGATATTGGATTTATGCTTCACAATAATTCCTGTAGCCACCAAAGCACCAAAAATAACCATACTTCCGTCCACTAACTTATCGAATCCATACACATACTTCATCACGATCAGACTAACAGGATAGAAAAATGAACTAAGTATTGAAGCAAGAGAAACATATCTTGTTAATAGAATCGTTGTGACAAAAATTATGGAAGAGATCCCGATGGAAATAGGCTCAATTCCGAACAGCATTCCACAAGCAGTTGCGGCCCCTTTTCCACCTTTAAACTTAGCAAAAAGAGGGAACATATGTCCGACTACTGCAAAAAGTCCGCAACTTATTTTTAAGAAAGCATCGACTTCCCAGTTTGGTGGAGAAAGTGGTCCGGCAAACATATCCCAGGCTAAAGCGCTTACCCAAAAGGAAGCAACAAAACCCTTCATAAAGTCCATGGTGAAAACAGTAACTCCGGAAGGCCATCCTAAAACCCGGAAGGTGTTGGTAGTTCCCGCATTTCCACTACCATGTTCACGAACATCTACCCCTTTAAAGAGCTTTCCCACCCAAATTGCGGATGGAATAGATCCTAATACGAAACTGATTCCTAAAACGGTAAGTGTTGCTAGCATGTATTTTTAATTTACCCCAAGATACTATCTGAAGTATAAGAAAAAAATTAAACGTGTCTTTCAGCGTGATAAGATGAACGAACTAAAGGTCCGCTTTCCACATGACCAATACCTAATTTTTCACCGATCTCTTTGTATTCAGCAAATTGGTCAGGATGAACCCAATCAACAACAGGATGATGCATTTTGGTTGGTTGCATATATTGGCCGATGGTAAGAACGTCTACTTTATGATCCACGCAATCTTGCATTAACTCAATTACTTCTTCACGAGTTTCTCCAAGACCAACCATGATTCCGGTTTTTGAGCGGATGCCTTCTTCTTTAACTCTGAGCAGAAGCTCTAAAGAACGCTCATATTTAGCCTGAGGGCGAACACGTCTGTATTTTCTCGGAACAGTTTCCAGATTATGGCTCAGTACATCCGGAGGAGTGTCGACTACGATTTGGAGGGCATCCCAAACGCCACGGAAATCCGGAATTAAAGACTCAATGGTTACTCCCGGAATTGCTTCACGGAGAGCAGTATGAGTTGCTGCGAAGATCGGTGCGCCACCATCTTTTCTGTCGTCTCTGTTGATAGATGTTAGAACTACGTGTTTCAATTTCATTTTTGCAGCAGCATCAGCAACACGAGCCGGTTCATCCCAATCTAACTCTGCAGGCGGGCGACCTGTTTTAATAGCACAGAATGCACAAGAACGAGTACATACATCGCCGAGAAGCATAAATGTTGCTGTTCCGGCGCCCCAGCATTCTCCCATATTCGGGCAGCGAGCTTCAGAGCAAACCGTATTCAGCTTATTCTCATTAATAGTATCCAGAACTTCTTTGAATTTACCTCCAGAAGGAAGCTTAACTCTAAGCCATTCCGGTCTGCGCTGCGTTGATTTCTTTTCTACTACGTCTAGTTCTTTGATCATATTTTTCTAAAATTTGTCTCTGTCATTTCGAGTGAAACGAGAAATCTAAAGATTAAGCTATAAGTTCAACTTTCAGATTTCTCCATACCATTCGGTATTGTCGAAATGACAAATCAAGAAGCATAAAGTTACAAAAAATTCTTCTCTAGTTCTGTTTGAGTACCGCTTGGTTTAATGCTTACCTCGAAAACATTTTCGAAGTGTGTAACGATCCTTTCTTTTACTTCTTCGATGTCAATTTTTGTACCTAAAAGTTTTTCTAAACTGGTTACTTCTTTGTCTTCAATACCACAGGGGACGATGTTGTTAAAATATTGTAAGTTCGTATTTACATTAAGTGCAAAACCATGCATGGTTACCCAACGGGAACAGCGGATTCCCATTGCACAGATCTTTTGCTCACCGATCCAGACGCCGGTAAGTCCGTCTATTCTTTGTGCATCAAAACCATAATCCGCACAAACTTTAATGATCACTTCTTCCAGAAAACGAAGGTATTTATGGATGTCAGTAAAATATCGATCAAGATCCAAAATCGGATAACTAACAATTTGTCCTGGTCCGTGGTAAGTGATATCTCCGCCACGATTGGTTTTTACATACTCAGCTTGTTGTTCCTGAAGTTCAAGAAGTGATCGAAGCATATTTTCTTCAGCACCGCTTTTTCCAAGGGTATACACATGCGGATGTTCTACAAAAAGTAGCACATCATTTTTTCTCTTGCCTTCAAACTCACCAATCCTATCCAGTTTTTTCTCATCAATGATTCGTTGCTGGATCTTGTGCTGTAAATCCCAAACCGGTTGGTAGGATTTTAAACCGAGATCGTAAAGTTGGATGGTTTTTTTCATAGACAAAAATGGCTCCACAAGGGAGCCAATAATATTTTGTTCATAAAGTGTGTTCATAAAATTCTGACACACCCCTGAATCCCCTCTCAAGAGGGGGCTTTCATCAGTGCTAATCAAAAATTAATCAGCACATCAGTGAATTTATTTCTTAACCGGAGTTCCTAAGTGAACACCTTCGTTATACGCTTCAGCAACAGCTTCCATTACCGCTTCGGATAATGTTGGATGCGGATGAACAGCGTTGATAATCTCATGTCCGGTAGTTTCCAGATCACGGGCTACAACTGCTTCAGCAACCATTTCAGTAACACCGAATCCGATCATGTGAAGACCTAACCATTCGCCGTATTTAGCATCAAATACAACTTTTACGAAGCCTTCTTCATGCCCAAGTGCCGTAGCTTTACCGCTAGCTGAAAGCGGGAATTTCCCGACTTTAACATCATAGCCTTCTTCTTTGGCCGCAGCTTCAGTCAATCCAACAGAAGCAACTTGAGGCTCGCAGTATGTACAACCAGGAATGTTGCCATAATTGATTGGCTTAGGATTTTTGCCGGCTAATTGTTCAGCAAGTACAACTGCTTCATGCGAAGCTTTGTGAGCCAACCAAGGAGCACCGATGATATCACCAATTGCATAAATACCGTCAACACCTGTTGAGTAATCTGATTTGTCTACAACAATGGCACCTTTCTCAACTTTTACGCCGATATCTTCAAGACCAAGACCTTCAACGTTTCCGGTAACACCAACAGCGGAAAGAACAACATCAGCTTCGATCACTTCCTCGCCTTTTTTGGTTTTAACAGTCACTTTAACGCCAGAACCTTTTTTCTCAACTTTTTCTACTGTGCTTTCCAGCATCAGGTTCATGCCTTTTTTCTTATAGATCTTACCAAGCTCTTTTCCAACGTCCTGATCTTCAACAGGAACTAATGTTTTTTGAAGCTCAACGATAGTTACTTCTGTTCCTAATGTATGATAGAAGTAAGCGAACTCAACACCGATTGCTCCGGCACCGATGATCACCATTTTCTTAGGCTGCTTTTCCATGGTCATCGCCTTTTCAGAATCGATGATCATTTCGCCGTCGATCTCCAGATTTGGCAGCTGACGAGGACGAGCACCTGTAGCAATTATAAAATGCTTGGCCTTAATGCTTTCAGTTTCTTTTCCTTTCTCGTCATTTACAGCAAGCTCTGATTTTGACTTGAAAACACCTGTTCCCATGAAAACATCGATCTTGTTCGCTTTCATTAAGAACTGAACACCTTTGCTCATTTTATTGGCAACGCCACGGCTTCTTTTAACCATGCCGCCGAAATCAGCTTTCACATCTTTAACAGAAATTCCATAATCATCGGCATGCTGAATAGATTCCATAACTTCTGCAGAGCGAAGTAACGCTTTAGTTGGAATACATCCGATATTTAAACAAACACCACCAAGGTGTCTTTTTTCTACGATTGCGGTTTTAAAACCAAGTTGTGATGCACGGATTGCAGCTACATATCCGCCGGGTCCCGACCCGATTACACATACATCAAATTCTTTTGCCATGATTTCCTTTTAATGATTTTTTCAAGATTCAGATGATTCTGCCACTAGAGCACAAAATCACGAAAGAAAACACATTTTTGTGCTTTCGTGTTTCCGTGGCTTATCACTAATTTCTGAATCCGGTTTAAGAGTAGAATTAGCAAATTCGCCAAGACTCAAAAGATAAGGGATTTTGTATTGAAGTTCGAGTTTGTAAGAATCATTGTTTTAAAACCGATACAACCTTTCACAAAATACTATTTCTACTTCGATTCAGTTTTATTATAATCAGGAAATCATTTTACAGATCAGGACGGTACAATAATATGATAGGATCAAATTTAAAGAAGGGAGTTTTTGCGCTCCTCTTAATTGTTTTTGGATGGAATGCGGTTGCAAATGCAGCGAGTAACCCCGATGAGGAATACAAAGCAAGATTGATAGAGCACTTCGAGAAAAAAGGTGTGGATATCCGACCTTATTTTGAAGATTCCAGATTTGAATTGATCAACGGGATCACTAAAAAATTCACCCGCTCTGCTGAGGTCAAGATCGACAGTTTCGAAAAATATCAGAAGGTGTTAGGCTATGACAATAAGAAAAACAAGATCGCTTCCTTTTACCAATTGCATAAAGAAGATCTGGGAAAGGCAGAAAAAGAATACGGTATTCCTAAAGAAGTGATCATTGGGATATTAGGAGTGGAATCTGAATTTGGTAAGTACGAAGGGAAGTACAATCCTTTTAATGCATATGTATCTATGATCAAAGAAGGTCACCGGTCGAAATTTGCTCTTGCACAGTTAGAAGAGTTAATCGAGTGGGCAAATAAAAGAGAAGTAGATATTTTGGCTCTTAAATCAAGTTATGCCGGAGCAATGTCATATGCACAGTTTATTCCCTGGTCACTAAACCGTTGGTTTGTTGGCGATGATTTGTACGACATGAACAATAACATTTATTCAGTAGGTAAATACCTGGCTCATTTCAAGGAAATAACCGGAAGTGTAGAAGACGCTATTCTCAGATATAACAACAGCGAATTATACCAGCAGGCTGTACTTGGTTTGGCTGAGGACGCGAAAGAGGTAACGAAAAACTCTTAATCCAATTCCTTCGTCATGAACCACCATTTCGGTTCGCCGTACTCAAATCCTTCTCTTTCATAGAGATTCTGTGCGGGATTATCTTCGCGAACTTCGAGGGTAATTTTGGAACATCCCATTTTTTCTGCTTCATCATGAACAGCATCCAGAAGTTTTGTTCCAACTCCCATTCCTCTTGCATCAGGGTGAACGGCTACGTCATGAATTTTGAAAGTTTTGCTGGCTGTAAAGGTTGAATAACCAATAAAGCAGGTTACAATCCCAAGTACTTTTTCCTCATGATATGCCATATAAGTCATTGTAGTAGGGATTTTCTTCATTTCAGCGATCATATCAACTCTTACTTCTTCGCTGAGTGCTTCGTCCTGACCCATGGGATCTTTGGCAAACAAGTCAACGATATTTACAATATCAGCAGCATGTTTAGGGTTATCTAGATCAGCTTTAATAATTTTTACTTGCTCGGAAACCTTAGTTTCAGTAATCAATTTTAGTATAGATGCATTAATTTTTTTGCGAACCTTAAACTATGGACTTTTTAGCGGCTTATAAAGCGGAATTGAAGATCTTTACAAAATGGTTATATGATTATTAATATGGAACATTTTTAGTGAAATAAGGCTTTAATAGACTATGGAATACAATAAAATTTTCTTCGGGCTTATAATTATCATTTCTACTGTTTTATTTGGGTGCAGTAAAGGTGGAAGTAATAGTGGAAACGAAAACGGAAATGAGTTTTCGAGTAGACTAAATGTGGGGGAATCGGCCAATGATTTTTTATCCGGCACTAGCTTCAACAACCTAACTATAGAAATTGATTATGTTGAAGGGTTCCGGCCAACGCAGTCTGCATTAAGCAATTTAAGATCATTCCTGCAAAACAGGCTCAACAAGGCAAGTATATCAATTTCGTTAGACGATGAAATACCATCACCGGGAAATTCTCCTTATACAGCGCAGGAAGCATTTGATGTGGAAAAAGAGCATAGAGATACATATACAGAAGGAAATGCAATTGCTGCCTATTTTTTAATTCTTGACGGACAATTTGAACAGGAAAATGTATTGGGATTTGCATACTTCAACACATCCATGGCTTTGTTAGGTGGTACAATCGATGAAAACTCAGGAGGATTCAATCAGCCAAGCAGGGAAACTATAGAGACAACGGTTCTACAACACGAATTTGGTCATATTCTTGGATTAGTAAACAAGGGAACGCCTGCAGTACAAGATCATCATGATGAGGCTAATGGCGCTCATTGTGATGTGGACACCTGCTTGATGTATTTTGCAGTTCGTACGTCAGATTTTGCAAGCAATCTCATGGGAGGAAATGTACCCGAGCTCGATTCTCAATGCATTCAGGATCTTCAGGCTAATGGAGGAAAGTAGAGCAATGATCAATTAAGAATGTTTCAATTGAACAATTCTTAATTGATAAATTGATCACTGAAATCAGCCTTGCTTGAACTTAAATAAATGCTGAGCGCCTACTTTTTCTTCTGCCTGATTGAGCGCGTACATAGACTCGAATAGCACAATAGGATTTTCTTCCATGTCTTTAGTTACATGCGTTGAATAACTTGCCTCAAGTTTTTTAATAACTTCAGGTTCATCATTCGGCAACCATCTGGCACAATAGTAAGAAACAGGAGTTTTAACGAGTTCTACATTGTATTCTTCCCGCATTCTGTGTTCAACAACTTCAAATTGCAACACACCAACCGTTCCCAATAAAAGTTCGTTACCAACTCCATTTGGGACTTCAAATACATGAACCACTCCTTCTTCTGAAAGTTGTTGTAAACCCTCACGAAGTTGTTTTCTCTTGAACGGATCTTTAGTAGCTACTTTTTGGAAATGTTCAGGGGTGAACAATGGAATTACATCAAATCGGACATTATTTTTCTCGAAAATAGTTGTGCCAATTCTGAAATCACCGGGATTGAAAATAGAAACAATATCTCCGGGATAGGCTTCTTCCATTAATTGGCGCTCGTCACCCATTAAAGTATGAGGTGTTGCCAGTTTAATTTTCTTGCCGGTATGAGAGATGACTACATTTTGTCCACGCTGGAATTTTCCTGATGCAACCCGAATGAAAGCCGCACAATCGCGGTGACCCGGATTCATATTTGCCTGCATCTTAAAAATAAATCCTGAAAATGCATCATCAATAGAGCGCTCTCCACCCTCGGCTTGTTCGTACATTTGAGGAGAAGGAGCAAGTTGATGGAAATAGTTAAGAAACACATCCAGTCCGAAATTGTTTAATGCTGAACCAAAGAAAACCGGAGTAACTTTTCCGGTGCTGTATAACTCCTTATCCATATTTGGGTACATGTCTTCGATAAGCATCACCTCTTCACGGAAAGCGTCTTTTTCTACATCAGAAAGATTGCTTTGTGCGAGCGCATCTTCTACCGACATTGACTCTGTGATTGCTTTCTTTGTACCGTGATCAGCTTTTTCATAAACATGAACTTGTCCACCGATTACATCATAGATCCCTTGAAATTTTTGTCCGTACCCCATCGGCCAGCTTGCAGGAACAGCTTCAATTCCTAGTTTAGATTCAACATTACTTAAAACTTCGAGTGGATCCATACCGGGACGATCACACTTGTTCACAAAAGTAATTACGGGAACTTCACGAAGCTTACAGACTTCAAACAGCTTTTCAGTTTGTTCCTCTACTCCTTTGGCAACGTCAATAACCATCAAACCACAATCAGCAGCGACTAACGTTCTAAGTGTATCTTCCGAAAAGTCTTTGTGACCCGGAGTATCCAACAAGTTGTACTTGATGCCGTCTTTTTCAAAACGCATTACGGAAGAAGTCACTGAAATCCCACGCTCTTTTTCTATGGCCATCCAATCTGAAGCGGCGTGATGAGAAGCTTTACGTGCACGAACTGAACCCGCTTCATGAATAGCGCCACCATAAAGTAGCAGCTTTTCTGTGAGTGTTGTTTTACCCGCATCCGGGTGAGAAATAATTGCGAATGTACGTCTTCTCTTTGCTTCTTTAAGAATAGGAGAATCGGCGGTTGCCGTTGATGACATGAAATGTTCTTTTGCTTTAATTTCTTAAAAATAAGGTTTAATAGACTTTTTTACCTATTCTATTGTTGATTATTTAAGTTATAATAAATACAATGAATTATGCTACGATCAATTTCCACTTTCATTTTAGTTTTATGTTTCTCCACTTTTGTGGGTGCTCAAATTGTAGATGATAGTTCTGTTGAAGATGCTCAGAATGGGGGATACACATTTGTTGAGGGAATGTTTGTAGCGTATCTGTCTGATACCGTTTCTCCGGGATTTATCAGGGATCAATTCGGAAAGCTGGAAATCTCTGTTCTGGATGAGCACATAAAGCCAATGGTGATCTCAATTGTAAACTCACCATCTGAAGAAAGTGTGGAAAAGCTGAGTAATCATAAAAATGTAACTGCATTTTATTCAGGTTCATCAAAGAACGAAGCTTTGAAGCTTGAGAGATTATTAGAAGGGACTTCGCTTTCAGAAGAACAAAAAGAGCAGATCTTAAATGAAACCACACCGGTTGAAACTTATTTTGTTGAATTTGATTATTCCATCAACAAAAAAAAGCTGAAGAAATTAATGGGTGAGTTCAGAGATGTAGCTTATAAAATTATCTCAGATCAGCCGAGAACGGTCACCTTAAAAGCAGAGCCGGGAAACGAGCCTTTACTGATGGATAAAGTAGAGCAACTCCATTTTGTTGAAAGCACAGCAATGATCGGTACGATCAAGAATTAGCACAGGAATGAAGAATACTTGAATTAGGAATATTCTAAAATGGCACAGTTGATAATTAGTATTCAAAAAACTCTTTATGGAGTCGTCTAAAATAAGTATTAGATATGTCCGTCCATCCATAGAAGACCCAAATTAAGTAGGGATTGTATGAAATATCATAATCTGTTCCCAAAACCCAACAACTGTAAGTAGCATCTTGAAGGTATGGATTAGAGGGAATCCATTCCTTGGATACTATGAGCAATTGATAAATAGTATTCGTAGAGTCGCTTGCAATGTCAAAGTTCTCAAAAATACTTTCTTTATATCCGAATACCTGCTTTAAGCTTCCATTCACAATTATATTCTTCACACTATCAGCATTATTTATTCTGCTCATTCGGTCTATATAAACTCTATCCACTTTATAGTTAATACTACTCTCATCATAATTTTCAGTTTTTTCTAGTCTACTAAATGTATTGGAGCATTTGGCATTATTTTCTAATACTGTAAACCCTTTTTGCAAAAGTTTTTTATCCCCCCATAACGACCAAGTAAAAAAGTGAATAGCAAGAAACGCTAATAAAGCTAAGAAGATTTTCTTTTTCATAATTAAGGCTTCAGTAAAATCTTTAAACACTTATCCTTTTCTTCATCAAAGAAGCGGTATGCTTCCACCCCATCCTTCAAATCAAAAGTGTGGGTTATGACATCAGTAAGTTGAAGATCTTCGTTTCGAACTAGTGGGATAAGTTTTTCAGCATAAAAACGGGAAGAGCACCTTCCAGCTTTCAGGATAATATTTTTGTCGTACATATCAGGCGGAGAAAAAGGAAGTTGATCAAAGGCTTGAACTCCTACAGAAGCTAAAATGCCACCGGGACGAAGAATATCGAAAGCCGCTTTCATAGATGATTTACTTCCCACGGCTTCAATGACTGAATCTGCTCCAATTCCATTTGTTCGTTCTAGGATCTTCTCAACAACATTTTCATTCAGATAATTGATAGGAATTGCACCATTCTGTTTAGCGAATTCTAATCTGAAATCAATACCATCAACAGCAAAAACCTTTTTGCATCCAAAATATTTAGCTGCTTTTATAGCCATTATTCCTACCGGACCACAACCAATCACCACACAGGTATCGTTTGGTTTTAGCGCTGCCAATTCCGCGCCGAAATATCCCGTCGAGGCGATATCAGCAAGCAAATTTCCTTGTTCCCATGAGAGATCGTTCGGAAGATGAACCAAAGTAGCGTCTGCCATTGGAACACGAACAAATTCAGTATGCACACCATGAAGTCCGGAGCCGTTTTCTTTCCAGCCGTATAACTGACTTTTTACACAACGGGCTGTTAGTCCAATCTTACAAAAATGACACTCGCCACAATTCACTGTAAACGGAGATAAGACCCGATCACCTATTTTAAATTCTAATACCTCTTTTCCAACATCTACAACTGTTCCGGTAAATTCATGTCCCATAATGGTACCGACATCAATTCCGGTTTCTCTGCCATGATACACATGCATATCAGAGCCGCAAATTGCAGCACGTTCCACTTTTACAATGGCGTCTTTTTCAGAAATTATTTGGGGATTAGGGACTTCAGAGAGTGAAACAGATCGTATGCCTTGAAAAGTTATCGCTTTCATTATTTTCGATCCTTCACTCTGTATACAAATTTCAATCCGCTCCAGTCTTCATCTACAGCACAAACCTTTACATCCACCAAGCCAATATTTAGCCCAAGACTACGGACTTCACTTTCAGGAAAAGTAGCCTCAAAATTTTTAGATGCTTTTTTGATCCAGGAAACCCAGATCAATCCACTTTTATCAAGCTTGTCTTTAAGGGGAGGAAATAAATTGTGAAGCTCTTCTTCTGTTTTACAGAATACATGAATAAAGTCGACCAGATCGGGACGGGTTTGACTTACTAGTTGAACTCCTTCCGGGAAATCCCCCAGCATATTCAGATAATGACCGGGTTCATTAACAAAGAAAATTTTATAACCGGGCTTAATACCAAGTTTTTTTAATAATGGAGTGCCTGAATATCCTGCCATAATTCAAGTTGTTTATCTGAATATAATACAGAAATGTTAATAGACTAAATGCTTGATCATAAACATGAAATGATGAGCTTGGATAGCCTGTTATAGTGTATAGAATAGAAAGTGAACAATAACACAAATTGAGATTTTATGTCAGGTAACGAAACTCCAGTCGACAATACAACATTAACTGAAAAGGAACTTGATCACTTCAAAAACAAACTCGTTGATGAGCAAAAAGAAGCCGAAGAAAAGATCAATGATCTTGAGCAATCCTTGGAAGAAATCGAAGCAAATAAAGGTGACAGAGCTTCTTCATCTGCACATCATCAAGGTAATTTAGGCTCCTGGGAAGAACAAAGAGAAACGAAGTACACTCTGATCGAAAAACAGAAGAAAAAAATTGAAAAAATTAAAGTGGCGTTAGACCGTTTCGAAACCGGAAATTATGGAATCTGTGTTGTAACCGGGGATCGGATTCAAAAAGAGCGGTTGGAGATTATGCCATATGCCGTTCACAGTGTAGATGCTATGGAAGGAAATATAGAACCTGACGGAAAAGAGAGATTAAGCGTAAATGAAGCCACAGATTAAGGGTTCCATCAACTTTTAGTTAAAAAATCTGAAAGCTGACCAATTAAACTACTTACAGGCTGTTCAAAATCGAAGGCTATTTCTTTATATAGATCAACATTAAAAGTGCCGGCTCCGGATTGGATAGTAGTATTCTTTGAATCTCCGTTTGCCAGAAGATCTAAAGAAGAAGATAGCAAGGCTGTATTCTCTCCGTTTTTATTCAAGACACAGTTTAGTCTTGTTGATCCAAAAGGAGTCCCTGTTAAAGCCACAGCTAATTTAATATTTTTCTCAACATTAAAGATGCTGTAGTAGTTGGGCAGAAGTAATTCTTTCGAGGCACCTTCAAACTTAAAATACTTTGGCAGCGAATTTCTTTCAGCGCCATATAAAAACTCACAACTTTCCAGCACCCATTTTCTTGCTTCCGGATGTGTTTTGTTTCCTGCAAACCCTCTTTTATTCCAATACTCAAAGTCTCTTTTCAAAATTGATTGAGCTTTGAATTTTTCCGGAATGTGAAGCAGGCTACTAACAGAATCTGATCGAGTATCAAACCAAAGATCCTCCAGACCATTTGTAATTAGCAAAAAAGGAGCTTCTACTTTTTGATTGTACCGTGCAATCTGAACAGAGGCTTTTTCATTAAGTGCTATTTCGGGAGCTTTACATTCAACTAAAAGAAATGGATTGAAATTTTTATCGAAACAAATAATGTCTGTTCGGGAGGCAGATTTATCTCTGGGTAAATTAACAGGAGATTCAAATGAAATTCTTGAAGCAGAAAAACCTGCTTCAAGTATCAGATAGTCCACGATTTGAAGTCGAACTCTTTCCTCAGGTCGATCAACGAATGATTTTTTCAGAATCGGGTTCCAAAGAAGTTTGGTCCCATCCCTGAATACATATTGTGGAAAATGATCTTGTGCTACGCTCTGCAAATCGGGTGTTTTGAATGAGAAAGAAAATAAGAGTTAGAAACCTTATGCCAAATAAATCTATGAACTTCTTAGACAAAACATATCAGCAGAAACTGAAATAAACATAAATCACCAGTATCTTCAGGGATGGTTGATCAAGGCAAAATTCAGTTCGAAAAATTTAAACCGGTTTGGTGGGCTCCCGAGGTTCATACTCAAACGGTGATCGCTTCATTTTCTGAAACCAAAGATCCTGAATCAGAAAGGATTGAGATACCTACTCCGGACGATGATTTTCTGGAACTGGAAGTAGTGGATCTTAAAAACGGAAAGCCGGTTGTCGCACTTTTTCATGGACTTGAAGGTTCTTCTCAAAGGCATTATATCCAGAACTTGATGAGTGATTTGAGACAAGCCGGATTTTCTTCCGTAGCTCTGAATTTCAGAAGTTGTGGAATTAAGATGAATCTGCAAAAAAGAATGTACCACTCCGGCGAAACGGAAGATTATAAAACGCTTTTCAGTTGGATGATGGAATATTTTTCGGGTTCTGAGATCTATGCGGTGGGTTTTTCATTAGGAGGAAATGCATTAGTTAAATCGCTTGGTGAATTAGAAGAGACACATCCTGCTAGTAGAGCTGTTGCAGTTTCGCCACCATACGATTTAAAAGGTGGCTCTTTAAGAATGGACAAAGGATTCAATAAAGTATATCAAAAAAGATTTTTGGATACACTTTCAGAAAAGTCAGATCTGAAAAGAGAGCAGTTTCCTGATTTTCCGAAATTCACTGGAAGTTCTGTTTACGATTTTGATGATCAGGTAACAGCTCCGGTTCATGGATTTAAAGGTGCAGATGATTATTATGAACAATGCTCATCAAAGCATTTTTATAAGCACGTTCAAAAACCGTTATTGGTTATCCATTCCAAGGCAGATTCTTTGTGTCCGCTTGAATTTGCACCTTTTGAAGATCTTGAATCGAACAGGTATATCAGAACTCTGTTTACCGAATCCGGTGGTCACGTTGGTTTTATAAGCCAAAAAAGAGGATGGTTAAACCGAACGATCATCAAATGGTTAAATAGCTAAAACGATTTGTATCTTGGCAATGTTAAAGCAGTTCATATAAATAAAATTCATACATGGTAATTATTATAGGAGCCGGTCCAATTGGGTTGGCAACAGGAATTCAGCTTAAAAGAAAAAATATTCCATTTAAAATTATTGAAAAGGGTTGTCTGGTTAATTCTTTATTCAATTATCCAACAAATATGACATTCTTTTCAACGTCTGACAGGCTGGAAATAGGTGATGTTCCATTCATTTCTCACGGACCCAAACCAACACGCAGTGAAGCGCTTGAATATTACCGTAGAGTAGCGGAAAGCTTTGAGTTGCCTGTTCATCTGTATGAAGCCGTGGAAGCCTTAGAAGGTAAAGACGGAGATTTCACAGTTACAACAGATAAAGACGTTTATAAAGCAGAAAAAGTAGTAGTAGCCACCGGGTTTTATGGGAGTGCAAACATGATGGGAGTGCCGGGCGAAGAGTTAGCCAAAGTAAAACATTACTATGATGAACCTCATCCTTATGCATGGCAAAAAGTGTTGGTTGTTGGTGGCGGAAATTCAGCGGTAGATGCAGCTCTGGAATGCTACCGTGCGGGAGCAGAAGTTTCTGTTGCTGTTAAATATGATACGATAAAGCCGTCGGTTAAATACTGGGTAAAACCTGATATAGAAAACCGAATTAAGAACGAAGAAATTACAGGTTATTTTAATACCGAGATAAAAGAGATCCGGGAAAAAGAAGTTGTGCTAAAAACTCCTGAAGGCGAGAAAACTATTGAGAACGATTTTGTTCTGGCGATGACGGGATATCATCCTAACTATCCTTTGATGGAAAAATTCCAGATCGAACTTACAGATGACGAAAAATGCATGCCTGTTTACAAGGAAGATAGTTTAGAGACTAAGCGAAAAGGTGTTTATGTAGCAGGTGTAGTGTGTGGAGGATTAGATACAAGCAGGCTTTTTATTGAAAACTCGAGAGTGCATGCAAATCAGATTGCAAGTCATATTGAGGAGAGATTGGAAAAATAAAAAAAGGGCAAGCGATCTATATCACACCGCTACGACCAGATTACCGCTGCTGCATTCCTGCCCTGACGGAGTTCAAAGGGAGCTGGCTGTATAGGACTTGCCCTAAAAGGGTGACAAAGATACAGGTTTTAACGGAGAAGAGTAAGTAGAATTTAGATTTTTAGTAATCAGTATTTAGTACTTGGGAAATTTTGCTCTAAGTACTAAATACTGACCTCTAAAAATTACTTACTCTTCATTACAAAAACGCCATCCCAAGCATCTCCGGGAGGATTTTCCTTTAATTCTTTTGCTCTGTCAAGAAGTATGATTGAGGGATTATTTTCATGGACTTCTAATTCGAGAGATTTATTGAACAGTTTAATTGCTTCGTTCCAATTTTGAGATAGGTATTTTTCCATTCCTTGCTCATAGAATCCAATACAATCGAAGAGATTTTGAGAGGCTTCTGAGCGAAGATCTGCAACCTCAAACATTTTTACAGGCTGGGTTCTTCCTTTCACAACGATCTTATCCAAATAACGGAATACACAATCGTTACCGAATTTTTCGGCTTCAACTTTTGTGGATTCAGTGATCATGCTGTAAACACCGAATGCTTTTGCTCCGCTTTCACATCTGGCTGCAAGATTTACATTGTCTCCCATCATGGTATAGTTGAATCTATTTTCGGAACCCATATTTCCCGTGATCATTTCTCCGGTATTCATTCCAATTCGGTTTTTCATATTAGCGACAATATCAGGCCAGCCATCTCCTTGCCATTTATCACGAAGAACATTCAGCTCTTTCTGCATTAACTGGGAGGCAACACAAGCGCGAAGTGCGTGATCTTCAAAAGGAAGAGGTGCGCCAAAGAAAGCCACAATAGCATCACCAATATATTTATCTAATGTTCCGCCCTTCTCTGTTAAAATGTTAGTCATTGATGTTAAATATTCATTGATCAAAGTAACCAATTGTGTCGGGCTCATCTGCTCCGAAAAGGTAGAAAATGATTCTATATCACTAAAAAAAGCGGTCATATAAACCTGGTCTCCACCTAACTCAGGATCGGTTCCTGACTCCACCATTTGTTCAACCAGCTTAGGCGACACATAAGAAGAAAACATCCCTTGAATACGTCTTTTTTCTTTCTGTTCAACAAAATACTGATACGCTATTGTGCCAACCTGAGCCACGAATAGAGTTAATAAAATCGCTGTCAGATTCAAAAAAAGATTGGCAGTCAAAAAGGTCTGAATTACAATAAAAGTGTAAGCACCCATAAATGAAAACATTGAAATCCCACCCCAAACCGGACCAAAGAACCGGTTGATAAATACCAGAAGAAGAGAAAATAGAGCCATAAGCAGAAGCACGGTAACTGCACTTTGTCTGCTGATATAGTTGCCATCCAAAATAGTTTGAATGGCATGTGCATGAATTTCATACCCCGGGCGTAAAAGTTCTTCTTTCTCTCCCAATGAATTGATTTCCGTTTTCATGAGGGGAGTTTTATAGAAATCTTTCAGAGCAGGCATGGTTGCGCCAATAATTGCGATCTTATTTTCGAAAACACCTTCGTAAAGCCAGCCTTCTTCAAAATCAGGGTCGTCGAATGCATTTATATCAAATCCTGCATCCCTTTCCATTGTAGTTGTGTAGTCTGCATCATCAATTACTTCTGCAAAATCATAAACTGGGAAATGACTTTCTTCACCGTAATAGTTTATGATAAAAGAGTTGATGGCATCTTTTCGGATACGGTGGTTTCCTAACTGAAAATGGAGTGAGGTATTATCATCTACACTGCTTACCGAGTCTCTGCTAATTCCGTCATAAATTATCAAAGCTTCGATCCCCAACTTATAGTAGTCTTTGCTGTTGAAAGTAGTTCCAAAAGAGTATGTTCTGATAGCACCATCAGTATTTGGATTAACATCTACTAAGCCAACAGGATTCGGGTTATTAGCCTGAAGAAGTTGTTGAGGAAAAAGTGTTGTCTGCGATTTTCCGTCCTCATAATCTTCTTCTCTGAAATCTCCTGCAAGAACAACATTTCCATATTTTTTTAAGGCATTTGCAAAAAGAGTGTCATTCTTTAAGTCATATTGATCCGGTTGGTCAAAGATCACGTCAAATACAATAACCTCTACTCCGGCTTTGTTGAGATTTTCAATCAATTTTGCATACACATGAGTAGGCCATGGATATTTTTGAGGAATTTCAGAATCCGCTTCGTCACTAATAGGAATAAGAACGATTGGTGAATCTTCAACAGATAAAGGACCTCTTATTTTGAAGAGTAAATCACGGAAATCAAGTTCAACAGAGCGGAAAGTTGGAATATTTGAAAGAAAACTGGATATAAGAAATGCCAGTCCGGCAATTAAGAGGTAGATACCAAATGGTTTACGTCTGGGTTTCTTAGATGGCATTCAGCTAAAAATTAAATAAATAGCGAAGAGTAACAATGCTGTCGTTGGAGCTTCCTATGCCTGACACATTAGTGAAATTCGAATCAAAAATAAATGAGTGATATTCATTGATATCGTATTGAGCTCCTGCTTGTATTACAAATGTGCTAAAGTCAGATTCGGTGATGTTCGGGGATAATATAAAATAATCATTCTCAGGAGTATCGTCATCTGCAACGTCGGGCTCTATAATTAATGAACGCGTTCGGGAGGTATTGCTTGTAATTGCTAGCCGTCCATTTATATTGAGTTTTCCATCCAAAAGGAAATAACTTACACCACCATAAAGCCCAAAAATATCAATATCAGTTTGTCCGCTTCCTGTTTCTGTATTATTAAAAGTTAATCCAAGTTGAGTTCTAAGTCTGATAGTATTAAATCTACTGGTAATGTTAAATGAGACTGCAGAACTACTAACATCTCCAAATGCAAAAACCTCATCTGTGGTACTTAAATTGTTAAAACTTAGTGAGGCATCATGGATGATATTAAAAAGATCGAATTGCTGAGTTAAAGATCCGCTTAAGTTTAAGGTTTTACTTTGTTTGGGAACAGGGGTAACCAAGGTATCAATGTTTCCTGATTCATCTACATTTATCACAAAGTTTTGAACGGCAGATTTTTCGAATTCAGGATCTACGTTCGGGTTGAACCTTGCTACACCATTTTCTCTGTCGCGGAACCTGAACCCAAAACTCATCCTGGGAAGTTTTCTGGAAACAGGATACCAGCTCAAATTAGTTCTGTAGGTATTTGATTCGGTAGTCGCACTTTTATTATTGGTCACATTGTCTTCTAATGTTTCATAGCCCAGAGTAACATAAAGGCGATTTTTGAACATCCTGAATCTGTCTGAAGCTGTAAAACCGGAAATATCTTTCCGAACAGTAGAATTGGCTAGTGAGCTAAAGTTAGGCCCAACCCAACGGTACTGTAGTTTAAAATTGTTGGATGGATAGTTAATTGAAAATTCAGTATTTGATCCCAATATACTGGTTGGGAAAAAAGGCTCCGCTTCAGAGCTATCCGTATTAAAATCCTTAACTCGTATTGGAAGGATATTCATATTTTCATTGATAATGATCAGTTGCGAAAGACTTTCAAGCAGATCTGCATCATCCTGAGTGATATCAAACCCCAGATCATCAGCTCCCTGAACAGTTAAGGGGCCTCCATAAATATCATTATTTAAAGCACTGGCTACTGTTTCACTTTCTAGACGGATTCTGTTTTTTGCAAACCCCATTTTTAAAGTTGTGCCTGCTACAAAGTTTCCCTGTGGCCGTATGCTACCGTTTTGTATCTGTAGCAACTCCGGATTGCTCTCAAGCTTTTGGAAATCACCTTCATTCAAATTTGAATATAATGACGGGGGAGCATTAAGAAGAGAATTAAAGTTTCGCACGTTAAATATGGAAGCTGTATCATCCTCTACTTTCATGGCATGAACGCCAACCTGGAAATGTCTTTCGTTACCCAAAGCAATTCTACCTGCAGTAATTTTTCTGGTAAATGTTCCTTTCCCGAGATCCTGGAACTGAAGCGTATAGGTTGTATCAACAACATTGTTGTTACCATCCGTAATTTCAGTTCTGTCCACTTCTGAATACAGGTTGTTAATTTTTCTGTTTACTTCACCATACACAAACTGAACATTGAAATTGTCCTTCAAAAGATTTGCCTGAGTATTAATCCCAAAGACCCGCCTCCCTGAAATTGTAAATCGACTAATGTTCGGATATACATGTCCGGCGTTAAACCGTAACCATTTACCAAGTTGCAAATCCAAACCATATCTATTCTGAGGTTGCAAGCGGTCTGATTCCTGAGATGTGAAAAACCCATTTAGTGAATATCGAAAAAGACCATAATTTCCAGATATATTTGTCCGGGCGGTATATGCATCATTAGAATTACCGGCTATTTTTTGACTTCTTGCTCCCAATTCAATTCTGCCTGCAGGTCGGTTTCTGTTAGAGCTATCAAATCCGGTAGACCTTGCTTTTGAAGGGTCAACAACATCAAAGTCCCAACTTGTGATAAGAAATACATCAGATTCTGTATGATATTGTAATTTTATTGTATGTCGACCATTTTTTAGGTTCTTAGGCACATAGGAGATGAAGTAATCGCTCGTATCGGCTAGCTCCGTAACATCTCTGTTATCAATAAAAAGACGAAATTCCCCGGGGTCAATTTCATTGATGTCGTAATAAAGAGAGATTGCAATGACTACATCATTAGGTGCAAGAGCATTCCCTGCTTCCGGTGATAATATATTGTACTCAATATTATCGTTTCTCTTAACACTTTCAGTTGATTGTTGATTGCTTGAACTAACAATATCGACTCGGATCGGGTTTTCTGTTGGGGAGTTTTCAGGATAAAAGACTTGAGATCCAGAAGTAAGATTAAGTTGAAAATAATATTCTACACTGGAAGCATTGAGATCATTGATTTCAAGATTTGTGTTAAATACTCCATTTTGGAAAATAACTTCCTGCTGTTGAAAGCCGATTCCTTGATCAAAATTAAAGAAAAGAGTGGCTTCCTGAACATCATTTTGATTTATGCCGGGAACAATAAATTCCAATGCATTCGGCTCCCCTCTAACAAAAGCAGTTGGAGCCTGATGTTGGACTGTAAATTGAGCAAGCAAATTTGTTTGTATAAAAATAAAACAAACACATAGTGCCGAAATTCTAAGTACCCAGCTTAGCATAAATCTCCTTTAAACATACGCAAACCTAAAAGTAACTAGTTACCTTTTTCGTAGTAATCAATGGTTATTTCCCGAATTTGGCCATTTGCATCTTTAAAACGGAATTTGATCTGTTTTTTAATCAGATCTTCATTCAGTTCATCATATCCGCCGTCCAAATCAATAATTTCGTCATCAGAGAGAGTCCCGGATTCGATCTCATTAGCACCTTCATTAACCTGTGCATACATTTTCTCGAATAAAGACACTGTTTCACCGGATTGTAAAGCAGTTACATCTACCTGCCCCTCCTTAACCCAAACATATCCGTCAGAATTGCTGCCAAATTCTGTTCCCTTAACAGATGCTAATGATCGTGAGGTTGAAACTTCAAAATCATTATTACCCTGAGGCTCTACATTTAAAAATATCTCACCTAGGCTCAGGTCAATTCTTGTATTCGTTCTTTTAGAGGTGCGTTCGGTTTCTCCGCGAACAATAAGCAATGATTGAGGTTTTACTTTAGCGATGCTTTTATCCATAAACACCACAAGAGCGTATCCTTCAGAATCGGTTCTTAAAGTATCACCATCAAAGAGTTGCTCTCCTCTGTCTCTATCCAAATCAAGTCTTTTTGAGCGATCTGCACTTTTATTCTCTACATCAACGTTCGGTTTAAACCTTTTAACAATTGCAAGTGGGCGGTCATTCTTCTCAAACTCTACTTTAAGTGCTCCAATCAGAACAACTAAAGATAATACAGCAAGGAAGTAAGGGCGTGCTTTTCTAACAGGCATATTAATTACCCCCGCTTAAAATTATATCACCGGCTTCGATTTTTCTAAGCAATTCTGCTAAAATTATAGAAGCCTGACTACCTGAATAGGTAACACCATCAATTTGAAAACTTTCAACGGTGTAACCTGAGCTTACGAGATTCTCGAACCTTCCGTTTCCAACAAGATTGATAATAGCTTTTTTGGTTTCTTCGGTGATTACAATAGTTGGCTCTGTTGTTTCAGGTTCAGCTAATTTAAAGCTCCAGATCTCTGACGTTCTTTCTTCGAAATTAACTCCTGACTGAATCGAAGTACTCAATTGCCAAAAATAAGTTTGTCCTGCTTCAAGAGGAACGGCTCCCGATGAAGGATACTGAAACGTTTCGCCTGTAATTCTTACATCCAGGTTTTCATATTGTAATAAGGATCCTCCTTCAGAAGGAGGTGCGGAACTTCTGGCGCTTTGAAGTAGTGATTCAGGGCTATCCGTTTCAGAGGTTTTCACAACTAGTAATCTATACTCAATTCCTTGTTCACCTTCCCAGCTGAATTGAGGATAGGGATTAGTAATTTCAACATTAGCATCAGTTACATCACCGGGTGTTCTAAGGAAAAAATCTACCGACTCAGAAACAGGGACAGCGCCACCTATTTCTGCACTTGCAGAAATCAAATCCACTCTGCCTGTTTCATTTGTTTGCTTGAATACGATTATCTCTATTGAGTAAATATCGGCCGGCAAAGTAGTTGAGCCGTCCAGGCTTTCAATAAATTCATCACCAGCAACTGTAAGACCGCCATCAAACTTTACCTTTTCGGTAATACCCGGAACCCCATCTTCAGAGAGTGTATTATTAGTAACATAGATTGATTGCATGGGTTGTAGAGAAAAAGGAGTTCTGGGGCGGGTTATAACATTTACAATTTCGCCAATTTTCCCGGCGTACACTCTTATTTCAAGATGAAGGTTGTCTATAACTTCTGTAGTCAGGTTCTGTATAAAACTTTGAACTAGAACAGGCCCACGGCCCTCACTGTCTAAACCCAGATTAGTTAGGCCAATAAACTGTGAATTCGATAGAATGTCATTTACTTCAATCTCAAGACTTAATGTTTGATTTTGTGCTATTGCTTTTTTGTTGGGAACAAAAAAAATAACAGCTAGTAAGACTAAAAAAGCAGATATATTTTTAAAGCTTTGTGTATACATAAATCCATCCCTTGTTGTTTATATGGATATATAATACTAAAACTGGCTTAGCTTTCCATTTTTTTTAAAAATTATATAGAGTTCTAATAATTGAAAAAATGAATGATTTACTGCAATTTAACCTTTAAAAGATGTGGAGCTACAGGGATTCGAACCCTGGACCTTCGCGCTGCCAGCGCGACGCTCTAGCCAGCTGAGCTATAGCCCCAAAACGAGTGCAAATATATGGCATGCAAAAAAATAATCCTAGCAATAGAGCATTTTAGTTTGATAGACGCGATAGTATGATTATTTTAGACAGAATTTATAATTAAACCCTAAATAAAAACTAACTCTAATAGGAGTTCTCCTAATATGAAACGAACATTACATTTATTAGTCCTTGCGCTGTTTCTGGTTGGTGGAGTTGTATTCCAAGCAGGTTGCAAATCTAGTGAACCGGAAGTAGTAGTACCAGTTGATACTGATGGCGACGGACTAACTGACGAGCAAGAAACAGAACTTGGTACAGATATTAACAATGCTGATACTGATGGCGACGGTCTTACAGACGGTGACGAAGTTAATACTTATAACACCGATCCCTTAAATGCTGACTCTGATGGCGATGGCCTTAGTGATGGCGATGAAGTAAACTCTTATAATACCGATCCTAACAACGCTGATTCAGATGGCGACGGTCTTAGTGACGGTGATGAAGTAAACACTTACAATACGGATCCAAATGACGCTAATGGCGATGCAGATGGCGACGGTGTATCTGATGTAGATGAAATCAATACTCACGGAACAGACCCAAATAATCCTGATTCAGATGGTGACGGTTTCACTGATGGCCAGGAACTTGAAATGGGAACAAACCCAATGGATGGCTCTGACCCTGTTTACATCGATATGAATGCTTTCAATACTGTTAATTTTGGTTTTGATCGTTCAAATATCTCCGATGCAGCTGCAGCAAACTTAGCAGAGAATGTTGAGCTTCTTCAAAATGCTCCTGCATTCAGAGTTCGTGTTGATGCTTATACCGATCATGTTGGTGGAGATCAGTACAACTTGAGACTTAGTTTACGTCGTGCTAAATCAGTAGTGGACTTCTATACAAATAATGGAATTTCAGCTGACAGAATTGAATCAAGAGGACTTGGTAAAGCACCGGTTGCTTGTATGGACGAAACAGAAGAAAGAGGTTGTGAAGCTAACAGACGTGCAGAATCACACCCGATTAGTACTTTAAAGTATTCTCCAAAGAATTAAGTAATTGAATTAGTTCAATTTGAAAAGGCGAGCCATTTGGTTCGCCTTTTTTTATGTCTTTAATTTGGGGATCAGAAAAATCGAGCTACACTAACTCCTGGGAAAACACCGGGCTCATCAATTCTGAAAGCAAGATCGAAACGGAAGAGATTGAAGATATTACTTACGGATCCACCAACTTCAAGATGGAGATCATTAGTTCCGCTTACTCCAAACTGAGTAATATTTGAAGATGAATTCCAGGTTTTCCCGACACCTGCAAAGGCAATTATTGAAAGTCCTGTTTTAGGAGCGTTTCTCCATCCAAGCATTTCCAGTGGTACACTACGGAAATTATGTTCTGCATTAACTGCAAAGTAACTTGCTCCCTGATAAGGAATATATCGTTTGGATCTGAAAGCTCCGAAAGGAGTTATATATCCAAAAGAAGCATCTAAAGCGCCATTTTTTTGGACAGGCAGATCACCTAAATACGTTCCGGCATTTACCCGAATATCCAGAGTATTGGGAAAGAATCGTTTTTTATAGAGAGTATTGAACCGCTTAAAAAGGTTGATCTTAAATCTGGTATAATCCCAATCACTGCCAATAGCTTTGGCGGATTGTTCCACGCTAAAACTTACACCATTGAGCTCAACCACTCCAAAATTGTTGGTTAGGTCACCACGAGAAATTTGTAACCGAAAAGCGCTTAAAGTTCCATCTTCAATTTGAGGGTTTATCCGTTGGAGGTTATCTCTGCCCAATATGTCATAGCTGGTTTTAAAATTGATGGAGCTGTGTTCCTCGTAATTATAGTATAATCTGTATGTAAACCTGTGTCGAGGAGGTCTGTATCCTGTTCCGATTTCCAGTCGCTCGTTTCTGTAGTAGTTGAAGTAATCATCAAAACCTAAAAGAGGCATAACACTGGTTAAGGTTAAGCCATAAAGATCCGAGTCGTAGCTGTTAAATGTGTCGGCATGGTACTTCGCAGATACAACGAACCTTCTGGTATTTTTAAGAGGCCACCAGCTTAAACCAGCTCCATAAGTATAATCTTCATAGCCAAAACTATAGCCGAAATTAACAGATGATTCAAGCCTCCTGTTGTAATATCTTTGTTGATGCTTCAACCCTATGTTAAAAACATCAACTCTGTTGAAACGACCAATAGGTGAGAGATTGGCTGTTAATTTAGAAGCAAAGCCATTTTTACGATTTGTTCTGTTACCTGTATTTCCTCCTTCTGCGGAACTTGTTCCTACTGAGACGGTTGTTTCGCCGTCACTTGTTTCTTCGTCCCAATCTATAAATCGAGTTAAAAACCCTTTTGGGCGAAAGGATTTTTCAAGTGTGGCTGTACTATCCAAGGTTTTATAAGCGGCTTCTTCTTTGGATGATAAAGGAACCGGTTCAACGGTGTTGGTAAAAATGGAGTCGGGTTTGTTAATTGTAGTTGAATCTATACTAAAAAGACTATTCTCTTTATAAAGAGAATCCGGAAGAGACACATTAACTTGGTAATTATTCATTTTAGAAACCTGATGGAAACCAATTGGAGGGAATCTCAAACCAACAATCCCAACTTCGACTAATCCATCTATCCGTACATCTACCGGTAGCCAGAAATCTCCCCCAAAATTACTGAACTGCTGCTCGTAGTATAAATTGAAGTCCTGAACCGGAGGGGGAAAAACAATAACATTATTTGGCTTTAGCTTAACAGATAAAAGAGCAAAATCTTCATCAAGCACAAAGATCGTCCCTTCAAAAAGAGGTTGTAGTTTACGTTTGGGTTCAACAGAGATCTCGAACACAATTTTATCGTCAATACTGGTAAAGTCGACAAGTTTAAATGTGTAATATTTTAAAGCTCTTTCATCTGTGATTCCAACTACATCAAAACCTGCGATATCCAGTTCATCATCATAGAAATTAGGTAAATAACTTACCCCTGCAAAGTTATCGGCACCTTCCATGTTTGCAGTTTGTCTTCGGGATTTAAGGACTTCTCGCGGGCCTCTTCTTTTGTCCCAGAAAACTTCAGAAACACTTTCAGTAACAGAAACGATTGTTGTATCATTTAAAAGTTGTTGTCTGGAATAGGCTTCCGCTTTGTAGGTATTAAGTTTCGTTCTCCAGATCTTTTTTCTTGCAATCACTTCTTTCATTATTGCTATTGCGGGATCTTCTGTGGTTACTACAAGTTGGTCCATTTCAGCAACGGATTCTTTCAAAAGAAAATCCAGCGGTCCGGAATGATTTCTGTCAATAGTCTTTTTTTGAGTCTCAAAACCAATATAGCGAACTACGATAGTAGCAGGGAAAGAACGGACTATCAGGCTGAATTCCCCGTCTTCGTTGGCAATTGTTCCGGTATAGGTTCCTTCAATGATAACATGTGCCGCAGGTAGACGCTCACCGGTTTTCGCATCTGCTACTATGCCGTCAACACGGATTTGTGCAAATGCAGATATTGAAGTAAGAAAAATGAAAGAAAGTAGTAATAGTTTTTTGAGCATAGCCTTTTTTTGTTCCGGCATCTTTACTGAATTTGTGATCTATTGTTTCAATGGATACGAAACAATCCATACAAAATTATACAGTTAAGGCTCTTAAAACTAAAAAACTATTTAAGCTTGCTCTTCCCTTTTAAAACAGCTCCGAGAACACCTGAAAGAATAGCGGCGCCAATAATAGACCAGATTATTGGAAACTGACTGCCTCCGATCTCTATTGACCAAAAGCGGGGGAGGTCCAGTTCTACAGCAATCCACTTACCAAGTATAGCACCGATAAATCCAACACCGGCTGAAATAAGACAACCTCCGCTCCCAATTTTAAAACCTCCTAAACTTTGGCCGATTCCACCACAAATTGCAGCGATTAGTAAATAGATAAGAAAATCAAAAAGTCCCATAATGTTATTGTATTGCTTTGTTTTGTTCTAGAACGATAGCTTTTTCCAAAGGTTTCATAATAACCTTATCATCTAATTCAAAGATATCGCGGTTGTCGGTATGCACAATATAGCGGTCGCCTCTGAAAAGTACGTAATATGTTATATCGTGGCCTCTGAACTCTCTTCCGATAATAGTCCCACAATCTTCCTCAACTTCAGCTTTAGCAATTCCAAGATGTTCCGGGCGAATGGAGCACAGGATCAGTCCTTCAGCATTTTTATTGATTAGAACTTCTCCGAACTGTGTATCCACTTCTTTACTACCGTTGGCATAAGCGCGGAATAAATTTGTTCTGCCTAAAAATTGAGCTACAAATTGCGTCTTTGGCTGATAATAAACTTCTTCCGGGGTTCCGATCTGCTCGATCTTTCCGTTGTTCATAACAGCAATCCGGTCGGCAAATGACAGTGCTTCTTCCTGATCGTGAGTTACCAGGATGGCACTCATTCCGGATTTTTTCAGAACAGCTCTTACTTCCTTTCTGGTTGAATCTCTGAGCATAGCATCCAATCCTGAAAAAGGTTCGTCCATTAACACCAACTTTGGTTTGGGCGCAATGGCTCTTGCTAACGCCACTCTTTGTTGCTGTCCGCCCGAAAGCTCATCAGGAGTTCTGTCTCTGTATTTTTCCATTCCGGTTCTGCACAAAACTTCTTCGGCGTATACTTCCCTTTTGTTTTTTGGGATGTCTTTTAAGCCGAATGCGACATTTTGAATGGCTGTCATATGCGGAAATAACGCATAATCCTGAAATACGAATCCCACACCTCTTTCCTGAGGTAAGACGTGAATTTTATCCTGCTCAACAATTTTATTTTGGATCGTAATGGATCCGGAATCAGCATACTCAAAACCTGCAATTAACCGTAGAGTAGTGGTTTTACCGCACCCGCTCGGACCTAACAACGCAAAGATCTCATCTGATTTTACATCAAACGAAACATCATTTACAACGGGGTTGTTCTTTGTAAACGATTTTGAAATATTTTTGATTTCTACTATTGAGGTATTCATAATGATTCAAACAAAAAGTCTTTTAAGTAGATTCATTCTGAATAAGATACAGCTTTATATAATTGAATGGCTTGTTTTTTCTTTTCATTATTTGGGAAACAAGCCGTTAAAACGTAAGTTAATTAAATAAGAAAAATACCCGTTAATAAAACTATCTACATCATGAAAAATATTGGAGTTAAACTATTATTTGTAGTGCTTGGTTTTACCATAATTACCGCCTGTGGTGAAACGGAAGAAGAAAGAAGAGCAAAGGAAAGAGCTCGTATGGACTCGCTTAGAAAAGTTCAGCAACAACAGATTGCTGAAGAAATGGCTCGTCTGGAAGAAGAAAATAACCCGGAATCTACCGAGTCTAATGAATCAGCTTCTGAAGAGATGAAAGAAGAAACCGCGGGTTACTCTTTCATGGAAAATGGAGAATATGCAGTTCAGGTTGGTGCTTTCCGGTCTGAAGACAAAGCCAAAGGCTATATTGCAAAATGGTCTGATAGAAATTATCCCAGCGCTTACACCGTAAAGATAGGTGAAGAAGAACACGGAGATGTATGGTTCAGGGTCAGAGTCGGATTCTTTGGTTCTAAAGAAGAAGCCGCAAACTTAGGCGCAGAACTTGCTAAAGAGATCAACTCAGGGTACTGGGTTTCTAAGGTAAGATGATTAATTTTAATTGTCTGGAATTTTAGTTGTATATCTGCCAGGCATTTACGTAATTAAAGGTACGCTCAAGTAGCGTCTCTCTTGATGAATAGTCAGCCCCTCACATCCGAAACATGTGCGGGGCTATTTTTTTGTAACCTTTTTTCTCAGCTTCCGTAATCGTATACCTTATTTATTTTTCATATTCTCAAGTTTACACTATTATAGGAATGCATTTAACTCTCAATAACTTTTAAAACCCCACAAGAATGAAAAACTTTGGTATTTCTATACGGGAAGTTGATAACATTCGTGTACTTGATATAAGTGGCGAACTTGACGCCCATACTGCATCTCAGCTCGAAAACTCTCTCAAATCTCTCATCGACCAAAACGAAATTTGTATCATCGTAAACTGTAAAGGTCTGGATTACATCGCTAGCGCAGGCTTAGGTGTTTTTATGGCATACATTGAAGACGTAAGAGGAATGGGTGGCGACATTAAGCTCACAAATATGAATGAGCGAGTATACAATGTATTTGATCTTCTCGGATTCCCGACCCTGTATGATATTCATGACGACGAAAGCGAAGCATTAACCGGATTCAACAACTAGTATATTTTGGCAACCTCTAACAACATACACTCTTTATCAGTTGAGGCTTCAACCTCTCAATTGGCAAAAGTACGTGATTTTGTTGCTGAACACGCCGAAAGACTAGGTTTGTCCGAAAAAGAAATAGGAAATATTCGTCTGGCTGTTGATGAAGCTTACACCAATATTATAAAGCACGCTTATAAAAATATTCCTGCGAAGCCCGTAGAAATAGAACTGGGTTCAGATAATTCTCAACTGTGGATCTCTATTAAAGATGAAGGTGAAAGTTTTGATGTGGGAGCATATAACGAGCCGGATATCAGAGAAAGGATCAAAAATAAACAACGCGGTGGTATGGGTGTGTATCTGATTCGCAAGTTGATGGATAATGTTCAGTACAATCGTTCCGGACATATGAATGAAATCCGAATGATAAAACACTTATGATGCCGTGAGTTCTTCCGCTAATCTTGATGAACGGCACAGTCGGTTTGAACTTCGAACGCTTTTAGAAACAAGCCGATTATTAATTGAATCTCAGGACCCTGACTTTGTTTTAAACAATCTGCTGCTGATAACAATGGGGAAGTTATTAGTAACCAAAGGTATGATTCTGATCTTTAAACCCGGTGAAAATGTGTACTACGCCTCCAGAGCAAAAGGACGAGGTTGGCTGAAAGAAGACGATGAAGTACCTATAGATTTTACGGATTCGGATCTGGAAACCTCTGTTTTACACGGAGAGAAATACGCTTCTATTTTTGAACAGATCGGAATAGAAAAAGAAAGTATCCTTTTTAATCTCAAAACGACCAATCATCATATTGGATTTTTATGTCTCGGACCAAAAGGAACCAAACAGGAGCTTACTGAACGAGAGATAGAATTTATTGAGAGTCTAACCATCATCTCATCCGTAGCTATCGCTAATTCGCGAATGTTTAAAGAAATGCGTCATATCAATCGGCGCCTGGACAGAAAGGTTCATGATCTGAATACTTTGCTGGAACTCAGCAAGGATTTTAATCTGATGGTGGATCGCGACGAAATCGCCCGGGTTTTCAAATTTGCGATGCTTGGACAAATGTTGATTCGGACATTCTTCTTCGCTCTGGATGTGGATGATGAGAAGTCTATTGTTTCGATTAGCGGGATAAAAGATGAACCATCCAAAGAAGATCTGGATGAGCTTTTTGAGCTGGATGATGTCACTCATATTTCCGAGAATTCTGATTGCGAATTCCTGAACGAAAATAATATCCGATTGGTGATCGGACTGAAATTTCAGAATGAAAAGATCGGAGTGGTTGGCGTTGGACTCCGAGGCAATAAACAGGAATACGGCCCCGAGGAAGTTAACTTCCTGCAATCGTTAGGTAATTTGGCACTGCTTACCATTCAAAAGTCGCTGTTGCTTGACGAGCGTCTGCAAAAGCAAAGAATGGAAGAAGAATTAAATCTGGCAAAGAATATTCAGATCGGACTGCTGCCCGATCCGCTTCCGGAAATTGATCGTTTTGATCTTGCTGCCATAAATATTTCTTCACGTCAGGTTGGTGGAGACTATTTCGATTTTATAGAAACTCCGGAGAAAAATCATTTAGTGGCTATAGCTGATGTAACCGGTAAAGGAGTTCCTGCTTCGTTATTAATGGCGAATTTGCAATCTATGTTGCACGCTCTGGCTCCTATCGATGTAACAATGAGCGAAGCAACGGGAAGTATCAATGATATTATTTACAACAACACTCCCGCTGATAAATTCATCACGTTTTTCTGGGGAATCATTTCTGATAACGGAACTAAGTTCAAATATGTGAATGCCGGACACGACCCGCCAATTTTATTCCGAAAGGGATCGGATGTGCCGGTTTTGCTGGAAGAAGGCGGTGTAATTCTTGGTGCAATGCCAACGATGATGCCTTATGAAAGCGCAGAAATTGATCTTAAACCCGGTGACCTGATCGTGTTCTTTACAGACGGAGTCACGGAAGCGATGAATCCTGAGCAAACCGAAGAATACGAAACAGAAAGATTGAAAGAATGCATCCGAAAGAACAGAGATAAAACGGCTCAGGAAATTCAGGATGCGATCATTACCGATATCAATGCATTCTCCAATAACATTCAGTACGATGATATTACCACGATTGTGCTGAAGGTGGATGAGTAGAAGTTTCTAAGGATGATTAAGTTACTCTAAATAACGCAAGCGTCTCGCTTGTGTGTTTCTAGCAAACTTATCCGTCCAAGCGAGACGCTTGAACTAGATGAGGATATCAATGCATTCTCCAATAATATTCAGTACGATGATATTACCACGATTGTACTGAAAGTGGATGAGTAGTTTTTTTGAAATAAGGAATTGCATTGAAAAGGTTTGATACGAATATCAATTTTCCAGAGGAAGGATTAACTGTTTCTTGCGAAGTTGAAGTTTTAGCTGATTCTAAATTTAAACTTTTAGAACATCCAATTTGTGCGACTCAAGCAAAATACGGTGATGTAATTTTAGCAGATTTTGAATCCAAAAATAAACTTAAATTTCTACAAGTTGTCGAGGCTTCCAAATTAGAAATATTGGATTTCATATTGTCTAAAGAAATATCAGAATCGGAAAAGTTCAAAAAACTTCTTAATACGTTAACAGAAAAGGATGTTTTTTGGCAACAGGATTTTGGAGATATTTTTTGTTTTTTTGTTAAGCCAAATCAAGTTGAAAAAACAAAACAACTTATTCAATCAGCGTTGGATTAAGAATAAATATCTCAAGCGTCTCGCTTGTGTTTTTTTAGCTTACTGTTCGTCCAAGCGGGACGCTTGAACTAGATGAGGGCGGGACGCTTGAACTAGATGAGGTAAAAACAGCAACCTTAATTAATCGTCTTAAACCCTAAAACTCCCGGATAAGAGTCGTTTCTGCTTTGGGATAGGGCGAGAATAGCTTCGTAGGTATTTGATCGGTTGGTGATCTCATTTACGTAACGAACCGTTTCAATTCCGCGACAAAACCCGTAGCGGGCGTGTTGGTAATACTTACGCTGCATAAGTCTGAGTAAGGCCTTAGAAACACTTTCCCATTCGTTAGGGTCATCATTGTGGTCAATAGCCAAACGACGTGCATCTGCAACATGTCCGGGACCGGCATTATAAGTAGCCAGCGCAAATTGCCATTGAGAAGTCGAATCCATATAAGAATAATGATCCATTTGTTCTTTCAGAATTCTGGCTCCTTCACGGATATTTATTTCAGGATCGTATAAAGACTCTAGTGGAATTTCAGAAAATCGTGGCAGAACCTGCATGATACCAACGGCGCCGGCCCAGCTTTCGGAATTAGGATCAAACTTAGATTCCTGTGCAGCAATAGAAGTTAACATCACCCAATCCAGATCAAATTCTGAAGCCACGGTTTGTAATAAACTGTCGTAAGGTGAAATTCCTCCAAATCGCTGAACTTCAATATCGGGAGTGAAATAATCTGCTACAGGAGTACTGCCTTCAAAATATTTTTTTCGAAGTACATTCAGAAAAGCTGATCTTTTAGGAACGCCTTCATTATTAAATCTAAAATGTTTGTATAAGTATTTGTTGAATTTAGTAATCAGGTCAGGGGCGTTTTTTCTTACCGCCCAGGCGATAGTATCATTTTCCGCGATCATAGGACCTTTAACAAGACCATCCATATATTTATTACTGGCTTGAAAAAAGTTGTCATCAGCTACGGTGGCGCTATACGTTCCGTTTGCAACCTGAAATAGCAGCGCTTCGGTGTCCATGTCGTCGCTTACAACATTGATCGTAAGGTCAAATCCTTCGTCCTGAAGTTCTTTTAGTTTTACATAGTATGAACTGTTACGTCGAACGGTAATCGGAATGGAACTCATGTCAGTAATGCTTTCGGGTTCCTGATCTAATTCCTCTGACAAGACAATGATCTGATCTACCAAATTATAAGGACGGGTAAAATCCACCACTTCTTTTCGCTCTTCTGTGATTGTATAACTGGCGGCGATCAAGTCTCCTTCTCCGGAATTCAGAAGATCATAAGGATTTTCGTTTTCACCTATAATGATCACTTCCAGAGCCAGTTCATGTTCTTTAGCAAAGTTTTTGATCAACTCATATTCAAAACCAGCCTGTATACCACGATGCAGGAAATAGGTGCTGGAGCTGTAGCTAGTAATTACCCGAAGGATACCTGTGTTTTTAATTTCTGCATAATCTCTTTTAACAGGTTCGGTAATGGTAGCCAAAGTGGATATCTCTTGTTTCGGTACCTCAGGAGTTTTAGTACAACTGATGCTCAGGCAAGCAACTATGAGCATAACAAGAATCCATTTAGATCCAGAGTTCTCTCCGATAAATAAAATATTTTTTGACATCATACTTTTCTACTCCTTAAAGGTGGTAGCGTTTTGTATCATTTGATAAAAATACTACATAAAAAGCATTAATTTGTGGAAATTAGTTCAATCTAACACTCGTAAAAGTGAATAAGTTAAAAATTTACAAACTGTTAGAGAGTGAATAGGAGCCGGTCGAATCACACTTCGTGCCTCAAAACAGTTCTTCCAACCTGCTTTCCTGCGAGTATTTTTTCAATTTCATCGTCCAGTTCATCCAGAGAGACTACATTATAAGCTTCTTCAGGAAAATCACCGGCGGACTCATTAAGCATTTCCCAGATTTTTAAGCGAAAAAGCATTTTAGTAATTCCGGAATCTATTCCCAGAAGACTTACTCCACGAAGGATGAAGGGATAAATATTGGTATTGAGTTCATGACCCAAAATATTTCCACAGCATGCTATGGCGCCATCCTGTTCCATTTGCGGAATCAGCGCTTCCAGCATTTTACCACCCACGGTATCAATAGCGGCAGAGTAAATTCCTGAATTAAGCAGCGCTTTTTTCTCAGGATAAAGGTCGTCTCTGTGAATTACTTGCAGAGCTCCCAATAACTCTAAAAGTGGTTTTTGATCCATTTTTCCTGTCGCTGCGATCACGGAGTATCCAAGCTTTGCAAGAAGATATACAGCCATGCTTCCAACTCCTCCGGTTGCTCCTGTAACTACAACCGATCCTGATTCGGGTTCAATTAGCTCCCGTTTTAATCTGGTAACTCCGTAAGCCGCTGTATATCCGGCTGTTCCGATAATCATCGATTGAAGTAGCGATAGATTTTCAGGAAGAGGAACAATCCAGCCAGCCGGCACTTTGATGTATTCACCAAATCCACCTGAAGTATTCATCCCAAGATCGTAACCTGTGACGATCACATTATCTCCTTCTTTGAACGATCCGGTTTTATCTTCTACTACCTCACCTGCCGCATCAATTCCCGGAATAAATGGATACGACTTTGTTACCCCTTTATTTCCGGATGCAGACAATCCATCTTTATAATTCAGTGATGAATAATGCACTTTTATCAAAACTTCGTTATCCGGCAAAACGGAAAAAGGAACTTGTTTTATTTCTGATGAAAAAGATCCATCACTATTCTCTTTTACCTGATATGCTTTGAATGTGTTGTTCATAGTTAAATAACTGATTGGTATAAATTAAAGAAAGTTCAACTCCCGGCGTATGCCCGAGATCCGGATTGTAATTCAAGTTAACAAACTTCATTAAAATTTAGATTCCTGCCTGCGCAGGAATGACTTTAAATATTTAGAAACCACTTTACTATTTAAGCACCTTCTTTACCAAACCCAATTTAAGATCATCATACGGCGCATAACGGATAGGGACATCGGGCCAGAATGGTTTTTTCATCACGCTTTTCTGATGCGAGAAGGAGTCAAAGCTGGATTTTCCGTGGTATGACCCAAACCCACTGGCGCCTACTCCGCCAAAACTCAGATGATGATTTCCAAGTTGGGCAATGGTGTCGTTTACTGCCCCTCCCCCAAACGAAACAGTGCTTAAAATACGGTCTTCGAGCTTCTGATTGGAAGTGAATATATATAGTGCGAGCGGTCGGGGACGAGCATTGATTATGGATATGCAATCCTCAACTGATGTATAATCCAAAACCGGGAGAATTGGTCCGAAGATCTCATCCTGCATAATTTTGTCTTCAAGAGAGATATTATTGAGTATGGTCGGAGCGATGTATTTCGTTTCTTTATCGGATTCTCCACCGATTACAGTTTCGCCGTCGCTCAAAAGAGAAGCCAATCGATCAAAATGTGCTTCATTGATAATTCTTGGATAATCAGGGCTCTCTTTCGGTTCGTCGCCATACAGTTGATTTATGGCAGTCTTAAGGTGTGTTAAAAATTCCTTTTTTACTGATTTTTCCACCAACAGATAATCAGGAGCAACACAGGTTTGTCCGGCGTTTACGAATTTACCCCAGGCGATCCTTTTTGCAGAAATTTCCAAATTAGCCGTTTCATCAACTATACAAGGACTTTTCCCTCCTAATTCTAAAGTAAGAGGAGTTAATCGCTCGGCGGCATCACGCATAATTATTTTGCCAACACGTGTACTTCCTGTAAAAAAGATGTAATCGAAATCCATTTTTACCAGTGTAGAAGATTCTTCCACACCACCGAGAATGACTTTCAAAAATTCTGGCTCAAAAGATTCAGATATCAATCGCTCTATTGCTGATGAAGTATGAGGGGTAAGTTCAGATGGTTTTAAGATCACGGTATTTCCGGCAGCAATTGCACCCACCAAGGGCTGCATCGAAAGCAAAATGGGGTAATTCCAGGGAGCTATGATAAGAGCTGATCCGTAAGGTTCAGTAATTATGAAATTCTTGGAAGGGAAGTTCACAAGTGGTGTTGATACAGATCTCTGTCGGGTCCAATTTTCAATATTTTTCAGTGCAAAATTGATATCAGTAATTACTAATCCGATCTCAGTAACGTAGGTTTCAAAAGCGGATTTTTGAAAATCTTTATGAACTTCATCGATCAGCAGTTGCTCATTTTCAACCAAAATTTCTTTCAACTTCTTAAGCTGTTCAATTCTAAAGGAGATGTCTTTTGTGGCTCCTGTTTGGAAGAATTCTTTTTGTCTATCCAGATGTATTTGCAGATCAGTCATCCTTTGCTCCTTTTCTTCCTGTGAATGTATTCATTGAACTGTAAACTTTCAGGATCTTTCCGGCTACAAAATCATAAATTTTTGCCGGTAAAATTCCTCTCACAAAAGGACTGAGTTTTATCATAAAGGGCTCTCTGAGGAGGATCTTTTCCTTCTCAACGGAATTCATAATTTTTGCGGAAATCTTTTCAGGATCAAGCAAAGGGATTAACAGCGGAGCTTTCACCCCATCAAACATTCCTGTTTTGATGTAGCTTGGCATCACTGTCAGAACTTTTATGTTTTCGTGATTCTGTTCCAGCTCTATTCTGAGCGAATCTGACCAGCCAACTGCAGCCCACTTGCTGGCAGCATAAACCGTCATTCCGGGATTGGGGGTCAGTCCTGCAGCGGAAGCTATATTTATAATGCGACCAAATCCCTTTTCGATCATTGCAGGCAAGAAGGCTCTGGCAACGTACATCAATCCCAAAGAATTCACTGCTAAGGTATTTTCGATGTCTTCATAGGAGTGGTCTGCGAAAGATTTACCCACGACAATTCCTGCATTATTGAAAAGTATATCAATAGTGCCTTGTTCTTTAATAACCTCTTCGGATACTTTAGATACTTGCTCTTTATTTCTCACATCTACCAGGTTTGTAGAGACAGAATATCCTTTTGAACTTAGCTCGTCAGCCGAGGCAGAAAGCGACTCCGAATTGATGTCCCACATTACAAGATGTTTTGCACCTCTTTCCAGAGCTATTCGCCCCATGATAAAACCGATGCCACTGGCTGCGCCGGTAATTAAAACTGTTTTGCCACTAAATGATGTCATGAAATAAAAGTTTTAACGAAATTAGACTATAAAGTATCTAATCAGATTCAAAAAAGTGCCGAAAAGTATTTATACTCGTTGGATAAAAGAATAACCAACGATCTCTAACAATGAAAAAGCTTTTTGTATTAATTTTACTAGCAGCAACCGGAATTTCCTGTTCTAATTCGAAAGTGGATAATGCCGCTCAATTAATAACTAAAGACGGTATGATGAATCATATCGAGACGCTTTCATCGGATGAGTTTTTGGGAAGAAGTACCGGTACGGAAGGGGAAGAGAAAACCGTAAATTATTTGGTAGAGCAATTCAAAGCCATGGGAGCATCCTCAGGTGTTGGTGATGGAAGTTATGTTCAGCGCTTTCCTTTGTTAGGACAAAAAACAATGAACCATTCCATGGAAGTTAGGAGACCTTCAAGAAGGAGTGCAATTAACACATTTACTTTTTTTGAAGATTTTGTGGCATGGCCTTCAAATCAAAGTGAAAGTGTTGATATCAACGATGCTGAACTGGTCTATGTTGGGTACGGTATTCAGGCGCCTGAAGAAAACTGGGATGACTTTAAAGGAGTGGATGTAAAAGGGAAGATCATCATCATAAAGAATAATGATCCTGAATATGACGAAGATCTTTTTGGCGGGAAGACGAGATTGTATTATGGTCGGTATACTTATAAGTATGAGAAAGCTAAAGAAATGGGTGCTTTGGGAGCGATCATAATCCATACTACACCAACAGCGGGTTATGGTTGGGGAGTGGTTTCAAATGGTTGGAGCAGAGAGCGCTTTTATGTGAAGAGCGATGAAAATGCAGATAAAGGAAATACAGAAATGAATGGCTGGGTAACTTACGAAGCCGGCAAAACCCTGTTCAACCAAGCGGGACTTGATATAGATGAGATGCTGGAAGCGGCGGATTCTCCTGATTTTGAACCTGTTGAATTAAAAAATACAGGACTTTCAGTAAGCATAGAGGCTGAATACAGAGATATTAATTCCAGAAATGTAATTGCAAAAATCGAAGGAAATGATCCTGAGTTAAAAGATGAATATTTGGTTTTAACAGCACATTATGATCATTTAGGAATAACAAAACCTATTGATGGTGATTCGGTAAATAACGGTGCAGAAGATAATGCTGCCGGAGTTAGCGCGGTATTGGAATCAATGAAAGCGTATAAATCCATTCAGTCGGATTTAAAAAGAAGTGTGCTTGCCGTAGTTGTTGGCGCTGAGGAAGTTGGATTACTGGGCTCGCAGTATTGGGCGGAGAATCCAACAGTACATCCCGGAAAAGTAACCGGAAATATTAACCTGGATGGAATGAATGTATACGGAGAGACTAATGACCTGGTAATTATCGGTTACGGAAGAAATACTTTAGCAGATAAGGTTGTGGAAGTAGCTGAAGAGCAAGGCAGAACAGTTAAGTCGGATGCCAATCCTGAACAAGGAATTTTCTATCGATCAGATCATTTCAACATGGCAAAAGTTGGGATACCTGCGATCTTTCCGAACCCGGGAAATGAATTTGTGAATAAACCTGAAGGGTATGCAGAAACTGTAGACAGTGTTTCAGCTGCTAATTATCATTCTGTGAACGACGAAATTAATGAGTATTGGGATATTGCAGGTGCTGTTAAAGATACTCGTTTATTTTTTGAGGTTGGATTCAGAGCTTTGAATGATGGTAAACTACAAACATGGAAACAAGGCGATGAATTTGAAGCTACAAGACTTAAAATGCTCGAGGAACTCAAATAGCTTTAAATGAAATTGATTGAATCACATAGAAAAGAGATACCTAAATCTAGTTGGGTATGGAATATTCAATCTAAAGAACTGAGTCTAGGTCTTACTTTTTTAAAGCTTTTTGGTGAAGATGCCGATCTAGTCCCCGATAATTTTAAAGGAGAGATCCTTAAAGCTTTTTGTAGTGCTGAAGTAAGCGAAAGTGTTCCTTTTTATAGAAAAACACAGCATATCATTAATGGCTCAGAATATTTTGTAGAATGGCTGGGCGAAGCTATTGATAGGAACAGCGAAGGTGGCATCAGTAAGATGGCTGGTTATGCTGAGTTAGCTTCCTCTCCGGATGATTTTACACTTTCTTTAAATGAAGAAGCACTCTTTTTTACGCGTTTGATGGATAATATTCGTGAAAGTGTTTACTTCAAAGACCTTGAAAGTCGGTTCATAAAAATTAATAAAGCCTGTGCAGAGAAATTTGGATTGGATGATCCATCGGAAATAATCGGTAAAACTGATTTTGATTTTTTTGAAGATGAACATGCCAGACCCGCATTTAATGATGAGCAGGAAATTATTAAAACTGAAAAGCCGGTTTTTAACAAAATTGAAAAGGAAGTTTATGCAGATGATGCATCTAAAGTGACGTGGGCATCAACAAGTAAAATGCCTTTGTATGATGGAAAAGGAGTTCTAATTGGTACTTATGGAATTACCAGAGATATAACTGAAGAACAGATCGCTAAAAAGAAGTTGAAAGAAAGTGATGAAATGTTTCAGCGGCTTTCCGAACACGTTCCGGGTTTCTTCTATCAATATAAATTTAACGAAGACGGAACTTCTTGTTTTCCGTTTGCCAGTAAAGGAATTAAGTACATTTATGAACTGGACCCAGCAGATGTAAAGGACAATGTTGATGGAATACGATCCAGAATTCACCCTGAAGACAGAAAACGGTTCACAAATTCTTTGAAGAAAGCTGTTGAGTCAAAAAGTGAATGGAATTGTGATTACAGAGTTCAACTCCCTGAAAAAGGAACGAGATGGCTGAGGGGTAATGCAACTCTGGAGATTGAAAAGGACAACAGTATTCTCGGCTACGGTTACATCAGAGATATCACTCAGCAAAAAGAAGCCGAAGAAGGGTTAAAAGAAAGAAATAAGTTATTTACAAAGCTATCTGAGCAAGCTCCCGGCTTCCTCTACTTACACAGAGTTGATGCAAAAGAGAAAGTAAGCTTCCCCTTTGTAAGTGAAGGTATCAGAGAGGTGCTGGAGCTCGAGCCTGAGGATTTGAGGTCAAGTATAAAACCATTACTGAGATTGGTTCATAAAGAAGATATTGCAAGGGTAATGAAGTCCATAACATGGTCTGTAAAAACTCAGCAGGAGTGGAGTTGTGAGTACAGGATTATATTACCAAGAAAAGGACTTAGATGGGTTAGAGGAAGAGCAAACCCGGAGTTACAGGCAGATGGTTCTGTTTTATCATCGGGATTCTTGTCTGATATTACCAGAGAGAAATCCATTTCGGAACTAAATGACAGATTGAGAAAGCAGTTTGAGTCTGTTTTAGATAACGTCCCGAACCTTATTTTTGTTAAGGATCTTGACGGAAAGTATCTGATGGCCAATAAAGCTACACGAGAATTTTTTGGGCTTTCAGAAGAAGAGATCATAGGCAAAAAGGATATAGACCTTGGAGTTCCGGAGCAGTTGGCTAAAGGGTATCACGCTGCAGATGTAAAGGTCGTTAAAACCGGAGAAACATTATTTATTCCGGAAATTAAATCTATGGATGCTTCCGGAAATGAAGTGTACCATCAAACCATAAAAGTTCCTTTCCAGCAAGAGGGATCAGATGATCCGGCTGTACTAGCTGTTGTAACGGATATTTCTCAGCGAAAACAAAAAGAGATGCAGCTTAATGAAACACTGGATATTGTTGGCGAGCAAAACAAAAGGTTGCTGAATTTTGCTCACATCGTTTCTCATAATCTTAGAAATCATGCAGGAAATATTTCGATGCTTTTGTCCTTGTTTGATATTGAGGAGTCGGAAGAAGAGAAAGAAGAATTGATGGGTTATCTGAAAACGGCTTCAGAAAGACTGAATGTTTCTATAGAAGATCTAAATGAAATTATTGACCAGCAGTATAAAACAGAAAAAGATCTGAAAGAATTAAAACCTGCTGAAATGATCAAAAAGGTAAAAGAGATTCTGATATCGGATATTCTGTCTTATAACATACAGTTTGAAGAAAACATCGATGATGAGTTAACCATAGAATATAATCCGGCCTATCTTGAGAGTATTACTTTGAACTTGATCTCGAATGCAATTAAGTACAGAGATCCGGATAAAAAAGCTAAAGTGAGCATAGAACTTTACGAAAAAAATGGCCATCCATTCCTGGAAGTCTCGGATAATGGACTAGGTATTGATATGGAAAAACACGGGGACAAGTTATTTGGGATGTATAAAACATTTCATGGAAATGAAAACTCGAAAGGAATTGGGTTGTTTATAACAAAGAATCAGATTGAGTCATTGGGTGGCTCAATCCATGTAGAAAGTACACCCGGAAAGGGAACAACATTTAAAATTAGATTAACATGAGTAAGACAAAAAGCGTTTGTATAATTGATGACGACAAAGTGTATACATTTGGGGTTAAAAAGATCATTAAAAGTCATCTGCCTGAAAATGATGTAATAACTTTTGAAAATGGAAGAAAAGCACTTGATGGTATACAGGAGATGATGGAATCCGGCGCAGGTCTTCCGGATCTTATTTTGCTTGATATTGATATGCCTGAAATGAACGGGTGGGATTTTTTAAAAGAATTTGATACAATCAGATCGAAGGCCGAAAAAGAAGTCGAGATCTTTGTAATCAGCTCCAGAGTGGATACCAATACAGAAGATCTGTATAAAATTGAATGGGACGAAAAAGTTTCGGACTTTATTAAGAAACCAGTTCAGGTAGCTGCTTTAAAAAAGATTTTATCTTAACAACAAAGTGAAAAAACAGAATCATGAAAAAGTTTAAAACCGGGTTATTTGTAACTTCAATATGTGTTTTACTATCATGCACTAACAATACAGAGACCTCAAATAATGCAGGATATGTTACTTTACTAGGTAACGATACATTAGCTGTTGAAAAATTTGAGAAATCGGAAAATTCGATTTCAGCAAAAGTTGTACTCCGGAGTCCAAGAACGTCTCTTAAATCATATGAATTAAGCCTGACGCAGAGTGGTGGGATTGAAGAAATGACCATTACAGATTTTGATCTGGAAAGTGGTTTTGACGCTGAGGGTGTACTGGAAAGATCTTATAAAAGAAGCGGAGACTCGCTTGTAGTATCTGTTTTAACAAACGATGGTTCTTACAGAACTATAAAAGCAGGATATGAAGAAGGAATACTTCCGTTTATAGATATGGTTCACTGGCCTTTTGAAATTGCTTTTAATAACGCGATGGAAACAACCGCTGACAGTATTGATCAAAGATTACTTACAGGGAGCAGGGCGTCTACTTTTATAGTTGCAAAAATAGATTCCGACTCGATGACTATTCGCCACCCTTCACGAGGAGTAATGGGAGTTAATGTAGATAAGAACGGTAATATTGTTGAACTGGATGCTTCGCAAACAACCAGAAAGCTCACGGTAAAACGGAAAAACGATATTGAGATAAACAGTATTGCAAAGAGGTTTGCAGCATCTGATAAACAGGGGAATCCATTCGGGTCTTTATCCGGTGCTATTGAAGAAGAATTCACAATTGGAAACACTGTTGTTAATGTTTCTTACGGGTCTCCACAAAGAAGAGGAAGAGATTTGTTTGGAGGGATAGTTCCTTTTGGAGAAAGGTGGAGAACCGGAGCCAACAGAGCAACCCACTTTAAAACATCTTCTGATCTGAACTTTGGTGAGGTGAGAATGCCTGCAGGTGAATATACTCTGTTTACTATTCCGGAAAAAAATGGTGGCACTCTCATCATCAATAAACAAACCGGACAAAATGGACAAACTTATAATCAGGAACGAGATCTAGGCAGGGTTCCTATGACTGTTTCTGAAAAAGAAGACAGCACCGAAGGCTTTACTATCCTTGTGGAAGAAGAAGGAAATGGTGGTGTGTTGAAATTAGTATGGGGAAATACGGTGTATTCAGTAAATTTTGAGATATCAAATTAAGAAACATTCCGGTACACATATATATTACTAAGTGACTTTAGATCTTTTCGAGCCTATATCAATCACTCAAAAGGAAAGAGTTAACTCTGCTATGGAGGAGTTGCCTCCTCACGAGCCCGGAGTGTATACTATGTATGGTAAAAAAGACGAAGTTCTTTATGTAGGTAAGGCAAAAGATCTATTTAAGAGAATTACTTCTTATCGATATTCGAAATCGAAGAAAGTGCAGAGTATGATCGCCCAGATCGATCGAATTGGGTTTGAGATCTGTAAATCTGAAATGGATGCTATCCTGTTGGAGAATTTGCTTATTCGTTCACTTCGTCCACCTTTTAATCATGCCAACAAGAAACCGGAAACGTATTATTATATATCAACAAAACGGCGGGGAAATAAAAGAGAATTCCGGCTTTCGATGAGAGTTTTAGATGAGTACACAAAAGTTTACGGCTGTTTTAAAGGTCATGCGAGAGTAAGAAAAGGGTTGGGAGCTCTTTTAAGGTTGTTGTACTTGAAACACCAAATGATTGATAGTGCACATTATCTGCCTTCTCAATTGCTGGGCAGATTAGCTCCGATGCGTTTTATTTGTGAAATAAATAGAGCTTCAAAGAAGCTAGTAAATGAATTCTTTTTGGGAAACTCCAAAGAGTTGGTCGATGACTTTGAAGACTTAATTTCAAAGAAAATCTTTAAAGATAAATTCACTAAAAAGTATTTTGAAAATGAACTGGAACAGTTAAATATCTTCTATGCTCTGGGACCGGAACGAAATCAACAAATGAAAACGGAACTAGAGCTGGAGACACACCTGATAAAGCAGGAACAACTGGATGATTTTCAAACGATCTACAGCATGGGTAATTGATCTGGGCAAAATAAATGAATATTTTCTGGTGGAATCGTGAGGGATGAATGAATAGTAAAATATTAAAATTTAAGAAAATAGAGCCTGATGATCTTAAGTTTATATTCAAAGCACTTTCTGATCCTGTTTTGACAAAGTTCTATGGCGTTCACTTTAACAGCATTGAAGAAACTCAAGAACAAATGATCTGGTATAGTTCATTGATAGATGATAAAAAAGGAATTTGGTGGAAAGCTCAGGATAAAGAATCCGGGGAATGGATTGGGGCTTCCGGCTTTAATGATTGGGACCATGAAGGACAGTCCGCTGAAATTGGTTGCTGGGTTTTACCAGAGTATTGGGGAAAAGGATTTGGTTCAGAGATCATGCAGTCAACTATCTCGTTTGGGCTTGATGAAATGGGCCTTGTGACAATTAATGGCTATATCGATACCAATAATAAAGGCATTAAAAAAGTGCTCAAAAAATTTAATTTTGAGCACCTTAACAGTAAACTTGAAAAAGATTCAAAAACCGGACTTCAGATAATTACTGATCATTATCAATTAAAGAAAACCTGATTATTTAATAGACCCTTCCACTTCTGTTTTACCTGAGATTTCCATAGGTATTTCCATCTCCTGAGGAGAAGTCATATTCATAACTCCAGAAATGAGTTGCTCATGACCGGCACTTAATACAAAACCTGTTTTTCGATCTATTGTAATGGTTCCGGATTGGATGCCTGTAAGGTCGGGAGTCATAGTTGCACCACCCATATTCATTTCATCGCCCACTGTGAAAATATCCGAAGAAACGTTCAAGGTAACTGTTTCGTCATCATAACCTGCAACTTCATATGTAGTTTGAATATTCATGGCAAAAGGAATAGATACGGATTGATCTTCCGTCCATGTATCCCCTTCATTCAGTTCTCTGTCAGGAAAAATGATCAACGTTCGTTTAAGCTGGTCTTTCATAGACTGTGTATTATATTGAGAAGACATTTGAGACTTAAAAAGCGATGCCTGAGTTTCATCAGTAATTCCCATATTTACTGCCATAGAATCCAGCATAGCCTCAAAACCTGTTACGTTTGAAACTTCTCCTGTTTTACTTAAAGTGAATTGAAGCTCTTTACCAAGAACCGAAGCAATTGCTTTAGCTGGTCCTGTAGGTTCTGATGTGGCAGTTTCGGAATCATAACTCAAACCTGCCATAGGTTGATTTATCATAATACTATTATAAACCATCGTGACAATGTACTTGCCATCTTCAAAGTTAGTAAAAGTAAGCTCGATTCCGTAGCCTTGGTCGCTGTCAACATTTTGGGATTGTCCCATAATGGTTTGAGCGATATCCTGTTCAAGAACCACTTTTGTTGAGTAGGTAGTGCCGGAACTGATACTGTAATTAAGAGTAACCTGTGCATTAGCTATACCGGCTACAAAAGTCAGTATGAGTGATAGCGAAAGAAGTTTTTTCATGACCAAAAGTGATTTTATTAAAAGAATAAGTGTTCTTACAAGAGTACGAAAAAGTTAAATCAAATACTTAGCTTTGAATCCTGAGAGCGTAATCCAGAAATTCTTTGCAAAATCTGTTTCCCTGCTTTGAGGAGGGTTCGGATCCTGTTTTATTCATCAGATCATCAGAATTGCAAATCTGTTCAAAAGTTGGAAAGTCTAATGAGACACTGTCTTTACAACCGGATTTATATAGTTTTAAGTCCAGCGCATAATTTTGTGACAGCTTAGTAAATAATCGTTCTTTCTGAAGGTGTTCTTCAGATTTGGGATCTCCAAAATCAAGATAAGTAAGCCTGAGCTCGAGATCATTCAACCGCTCTTTTTTGGCATCTAGTTCCGCAGCACTTTTCTTACAAGCTAGCGCTTCCTGAGGAGATAGAGGCTTTGGTGTGAAGCTCTTTGCTGCTACTGCTTTATTCACTTGTTCCATCACATTTTTATGTTGACGAGCATTCGCATCGTCCATATATCGAACGATCTCCAGGATCATAAAATCCTGATCTAAAGTCAGAAAACGAACCCAGTAATAGTTTTTCCCTTTTATAGAAATCCAATGGTTGTTATCAGGCTGAGGCGTGGATTCAAATAAATCGTAATTATTTTCAAACCGTTGTATAATTTCATCTTTTATGGCAATAGCATCATTCTTGTTTGATATTTTTAACCCTAAACCACCGGCCCTTTCTCTATAGTATTGATTCTGAAGATCGTTCTCTACAATATCCCGAATGGAAATTCTGAACCCATTCGGAAAACGGTCATTTGTTTCGGAAGGGATTATCTCATAATTATAATTGTTTTCTGAGGTATCAAGAGTTTTCTTAACATTGAGATTGGAGCTGCTTTCAATATCATCTGCAAGATCTTTGTCTGTCATCAGATCAAAAAATAACCGGGTAAGGTCTTCAAGTTCGCGACTGGTATATAAAGGCTGATCATTCAATAAAGAATCGGATGAGACTTCAGTTTTAGCAGAGGGAGAGTTGTAGATCTCAGATTGCATCAGAGGAAGAGAATTTTCTACAAAGCTCAATCTTATAAGGGCTGCAAATACAAAAAGAAAAGAATACCGCAAAATCAGGTATGCATGTTTTCGTTTGATCATAAAGCCAATTATCAGCGTAATGGTACTGATCACAAAAAGAGAGATAACTCCCCAAAACACAAATGATTGGTTCAATATCGGCTTTCCCCACGAGGTGTCTGTAATAGGCACGATCAGAAAGAAACCGAGGAGAATAAAAACGATTCCTGTTAGAAAATGAACCGGGTCAAAAGAAGTGTTTTCAGATTCAGGTCGGTTCTCTCCCCAAATGCCTTCAATTTTTTCTACCGTTGTTCCACAAAGGCTGCAACGCGCAATATCCTGAGTGGAAGGTGCTTCTCTGATCCTACCACATCCGGGACAGATGTAATTCTCTTTTTCCATAGTAAACTTTTGATGTTTGTAACTGAAAACTGCTCAAAAGTTCCGAAAAGGCATAGAGAAACTACTTTAATTCCAAAATAACAGTTGATTTAGCATCAACCGAAAAGTCATCTGAAAGATCAATAGTTCTGCTGGTTAGTACATTTTCTCCGGATTTAAATTGGTCCAGAATTTCTGCAAATCTTGCCCGATCCAACATTCTGTTTTCCTCACTGTTATTCATTACAACCATAACAGTTTGATCTTTATGAACTCTAAAATAGACATATACATTATCCTGAGGAATAAAATGTACAAGTTTACCTTCGTGGATAGCCGGTGAAGAATTTCTCCAGTGAATTAATTTCTTGGTGTACTCATGAATTTCATTTTCTTTTTGAGTTCTGCCTTCTTTTGTGAAAACAGAACGAGAATCATTTGGAAAACCACCCGGCATAGTTTGTCTCCAAACTTCATCATCTCCCCCTCTATTTTCATGACCCATCATGAGCTCGGTTCCGTAATAGATCTGCGGAGTTCCGCGTGTTGTCATCAGCCAGGCAAGAGCCATTTTAAATTCGGCTTCTCTTTTTCCGATGTGCTCAAAAAATCGACTCATATCATGATTATCGAGAAAGGTCACATTCTTCATAGGATCTGAATACAAAAAATCCTGAGAAAGCACATAATACAATTGGCTAAGACCTTCTGTCCAGCCAAAGTCTTCATTGAATGCTTTACGAACAGCAAAGGCGAATTGGAAATCAGTTAGACTTGGTAATTCAGAATCGTATCCATCATCAACTCCGTCTTTATCTTCCTGCCAATAAGCTTCACCTGCAACTGTATTTACCCAAGCCTCCCCTACGATATTAAATCCGGGATAAGCTTCCAGCACTTCCTTTGACCAGCGAGCCATATAATCTTTATCCGGATAAACATAGGTGTCCATTCTGATGCCATCAACGCCGGTATACTCGATCCACCAAAGTGTATTTTGGATCAAATAATCTGTTAACAGTTCATTATCCTGATTCAGATCAGGCATTTCTGGAACAAACCAGCCATCAACTAATTTCTGTGAATCAAATTCAGATGCGTATGGATCGGAAGCGACGGAACCTCTGAAATTTGTTTGTCCTAGCTTTTCAAAATCATGAACCCAATCTTTGGTTGGCAGGTCTTTCATCCACCAGTGTTGATCGCCAATATGATTGTGGATCATATCCATGATAACTTTCATTCCCTTCTCATGAACAGTTTCTATCATGTCTTTATATTCTTCATTGCTTCCAAATCTCCGGTCAACTTTATACAGATCAGTAGCGGCGTATCCATGATATGCACCATACTTGGTGGTCATGTCATTTTCGAAAAGCGGAGTAAACCAAACTGCTGAAACTCCCAGATCTTTGATATAATCAAGATTATCGACCACGCCTTGGATATCTCCTCCTTGCCGGCGTTGAGGATTGGAGCGATCCGCAGATTCCAGCATTCCCTCAATGGTATCATTGTCAGGATTTCCATTTGCAAAACGATCGGGCATCATTAAATAGATCACATCTCTTGAATCAAATCCCTGATAGCGTCCTTCTGCAGGTTCTCTTTCCAATAGTTCATAAGGAATTGTAATGGATTCATCTCCATTTTTAAGAATAAGATCCATTTTTCCTGCTTCTGCCTTTTCGGAAATGTCTAAATAAATAAACAGGTAGTTTGGAGAGTCAACTGCTATCTGACGTTTGATCTCAACTCCGGCATAGTTAACGGTTGCTCTGTATGAGCCAATATTTTCACCATACAATTGAATTTGCAGCTCAGTAACCGGCATATTTGCCCACCAGAACGGAGGATCGATGACTTTTACTTCCTGTGCTTTAGAATTAGGGATCAGGAATAGGAGAATTAGGAATAGAGAGTAGCCTGCTTTCATATTTGAATATCAATTAAAGGTCGAACATATAATAATGAACCTCAGAGAGAGAATCTTATGAAAGTGCTTACATTGGATCATTATAAAATACTTTGCGACTTTTTATTGAGTTGATGTGTCTTATGGGTGAATGCGCGCAAACATGAATTCCTAAAAACGATCTGTGTCTGAATCTGAATTTACTGATTTACTAAAACCACATTATAACGATGCGGTTAATTATTGCAGAGCTTTATGTTCAGGAACTTCAAAATCAGAAGCTGAAGATGTGATGCAACAGGCATTGCTGAAAGCTTACGAAAATTTTGATTCTCTGAGAGATAAAACGAGCTTTAAAAGTTGGTTCTTTCAGATCATAACAAGGAGTTTTTATAACTCGGTTCGCAAGCCGTTTTGGAGCAGGTTTGTGTCGCTGGATTCTGAGGACGGTAAAGCAGCGTTTAAGGTCTTTGAGGATGATTTCTTTGAAGACAATCAAATTTTGATCGCGGCATTATCTAAAATCAGCAAACAAGAACGAGCGGCAATTCTTCTGTTTGAAATTGGTGGTTTTTCCATCGAGGAGATCACCAAAATACAAAATGAGAAAAGTGAATCGACTATAAAATCACGGTTAAGCCGGACCAGAAAAAAGTTAAAGGAATTCATGGTAATGCTTGAGGAAGAAGATGTTAGAACGCAACATATTGCGTCCAGGCAAAGATTTCTTAAGTCTCAACGATCAACTAAAGATCTATACCATGAAACCACTAAAGTTATCAAAGAAATTAAATCCATTGGGTGAGATTATGAACCTTCCGGAAGCTTTTGGTCAATTAAAAAATACAAAGCATAATTCTTCATTTGAGAACCTGGGTGATTGGTTAGAAAACAACAATTCAAAACCCAGAAAAATGAAATCACTTTATAAAATCGCAGCATCCCTAATTTTTACAACTCTGATCTTAATTGCCTGTACTGTTCCCGTGCAACATGAAGAAGAAATCGGCTATATGATCAAAGGTTTTGCACCTGAAATAGAATCCAAGACTAAATCCAATTTTGGTTTAAGATTTGAAGAAGCAGGCTTGGATCCTTCGCAAGTAAGTATCAGCCAGGTTTTAATTGAACATGAACAAACAGGAGAAACTAAGGGTGATAAACTAACAGAAGTAGTGATGGTGCTCCCTAAGGCAGATTTTCGTATAGCTGAAGAAAAGAAAAGTGCTTTAGCAAGTATATTCGATTTTCAATCACTGGAAATTCTGCCAATTGAAGAAACTGTTGAACGAACAGTATTTGAGTCAGCTCTGCACACTTTTGACCTTAAAGTAAAAAAGGAAATCAGTGAGGATGAGATCGCAGTCAGGATCAACCGATTCTTACATGAAAACAGCGAGCGAATGCATGGTGATGCAAAAATCAGAACAGACGAAGAAGGCAATCGCTATGTTGAAATAAGCCTGATCGATGCAACTGAGAATGTGAATGATTTCGAAATTAAATATGAGCCAAACGGAGATGCTCAGTACCAAACAAAGAAATCTATAGAATCTCTACACAATGATTTGTCACCTGATAGCCCACTTTCTGAGAAAACAAAAAACATGAGTGCGGAAGAAATAAAAGCTTTAAAGTTGAGAGAAGTCAAAAAGCAGAAAATGAAGAAGCAAAAAGATCAGGAAGACTGAGTCTTTCCTGACCTCCCCGACTGCTCGTAAGATTTTCCGAAACTTGTATCGATGCTATGCGCCGTTACAAGTTTTTTTGGGATCAAAATAGATGTGCAGGGAATAGTTAGATGGGGCGTTAAAGCAAATAATATAAAAACGCTATATAATAATAGTAGCTTATTTTCATTATGTTTAAGTATCAAAAAACAAAATGATTATGAAACTCTCAAAGCTACCATTACTTACTATCTTAATTTTCGTTGCTTGTTCCGGATCTGTTTCCGATTCAGGCAGTACTGAACTGCCCAGAGAATTAAGCAAAAGCGAAAAAGCAATTGTACAAGCTGACCGATCTTTTAGCATCAAAATGTTTAAAGAATTAGCCGTAGGCAGTGATGAAGAAAATGTGTTTATTTCACCATTAAGTATTTCTATGGCTTTAGGAATGACGTTGAACGGAGCAAATGGACAAACTTTTGATGAGATGCAAAGCACGCTTGAGCTTCACGACCTCTCCCTTCCTGAAATAAATGATGGCTATAGTTCGCTCAAAGAATTACTTACAGGTCTTGATCCTAAGGTTCAAATGGAGATTGGAAACTCAGTATGGAGCAGACAAGGATTTCCGATCGAAGAAGATTTCTCAAGTAATTTGACAAAATATTTTGATGCGGAATCCTCAGAGCTAGACTTCAGCGATCCTGAATCTGAAGATATCATCAATAACTGGGTAGAAAAGAAAACTCACGGAAAGATCAGTAAGATCATCGAGGGTATTTCATCCAGAACAATAATGTATTTGATAAATGCTGTTTACTTCAAAGGTGATTGGGTCTACGAATTTGATCCTGAAAAAACTACTGAAAGAAATTTTTATCAAGAAAGTGGTGAAGTAAAAAAAGTAGATATGATGACTCAGAAACTTCCTGCAAAGTTCTATAGTGATGAAAATACACAAATGATAGACTTACCATACGGAAACGGCCTTTTTACAATGTCTCTTATCAAACCAACCAGCGATAGTACACCAATAGATTCTCTAATAGAAACTGATTTATCTTTGGACAACTTAGAAAAGTGGTATGGAGAGAATGAAAAAGATACTGTAGATGTATTTTTACCAAAACTTGAGCTTTCTTATGAAAAAAGTTTAAATCAACCTTTAGAGAATATGGGTATGCCAATCGCTTTCACAAATCAGGCTGACTTTTCCAATATTAACCGAAACGGTGGTTTAACAATATCAGAAGTAAAACATAAAACCTACTTAAAGTTAGATGAAGAAGGAACAGAAGCAGCTGCAGTTACCAGCGTTGGAATAGGAACTACTTCAGTAGGTCCGAGTAATCCTGTTTTTAATTTTAACAGGTCATATGTAATGATATTAAGAGAAAAGGAATCCGGTGCAATATTATTTATAGGTAAGGTTGGTAATCCGGAAAGCTAGACCAGATGTACTATAAAGCCAATCACAAAAAAAGCCAGAATTATCATATAGCATAAAATATAAGCCATTAAAGTTCTTAAGAAAGAACTGACCTTTCCGGCCGGACTAAAGAGTTGAATGAATGTCCAAAAAGCAAAGCCAATTGAGAGGCTTAGCGAAATTATGGGATAATAGTAAAAATCGATATTTCCTAGATATTGAACGAGTACAAAAAAGGAATAAATGATGGCTTGCTGACCCGTTATATAAGCATTGATCACAAAGTGCTCAAAAAAATTATATCGATACTTTTTAAATGCTATCAAAGATGAAATAGAAAAGAAAGGAAGAAACAGAACGGTAGAGTAAGCATGATTTTCGGCTATCCATTGCAAAACAGTTGATAACACAGGGTCTGATTTTGTAGAAGTACCACCTTCCGCCATACCGAGCACAACTTCTCCTAAAAAAGTGGATTCAGAAACTAAATTAGCGAGTAATGCATAAAAGGTAGAAAGCAACAAAACATACGAAAGAGGTCTTATATAGTTTTTTCTTTTTCCCTCCAGGTAATCCCGGATACTACTTCCCGTGCGTATAAAAAACTCTTTGATCGTGAAGAATAATCCGGTGTCAATTTGGAGAAAGGTGTTGGGAATTTCAGAAAGTATATACTGAGCGTTTATTCGATCTACTCTCGTTTTTTGTCCACAATTAGAGCAAAAATCTCCGCTAACTTCTTGTCCACAATTTTTACAGGTCATATTATTCGAATTTAAAACCTTACCAAATTTCCAAGGGGTAATTCTTTTCCCGGTGTACTCATCAAACCAAGTGTAGTAGCTTCAAAGTTTGTTGGAAAACCGGGCACTGAATGAAGAATCTTTTTTAAATCATTGAGAGGAAGTTGAGGTGAATACGTATTCATAATGAAGAACCTATTTTTTTCATCAAGTAGTTTCATTACGTTTTCAATCAATTCCGGAAGATCACGGTTCAGTTTCCATCTTCCTCCTTTTGGTCCGAGTCCAAATATGGGCGGATCCATGATTATACCGTGGTATTTATTGCCTCTTCGAATCTCTTTTTCTACAAATGTGGGTGCATCTTCAACGATCCACCGGATAGAGTCAATATTGTTGAGTTCTGCATTTTCCCCCGCCCAGTTAACCACGCTTTTTACAGAATCAATATGTGTTACTTCCGCTCCGGCCAGATCAGCGGCTAAGCTTGCTCCGCCTGTGTATGCAAACAGGTTTAGAAATTTTGGAGTGATCCCTTTCCCAATCAGTTCGATACATTTATTGCGTATGAATCTCCAGTTTTCGGCTTGTTCCGGAAAGATTCCGGGATGCTTAAAAGAGCCTTGGCTAAGTTTAAATATGATCTCAGAATCTCCAAATGGATAAGAAATATTCCAATCGTTGAGATCTTTATTCCAACTACCCTTCTGATTTTTATTCTCAGTAAAAACCGCTTCAGCCCTATTCCACTCGTTTGCAGGTTTTGATTTTTTCCAATTTGCAGATGGCTCCGGGCGATCAAGAACTATTTCACCAAATCGTTCCAGTTTTCGACCAAGCCCATGATCGATGAGTTCATAATCAATCCAGTTATCGGGATATATCATTTTGTAATAAAAAGTTCTCCGATCTTAAAATGAAGGTCATCAAATGAAGCACCGGAGCGATTGATCGTATAAGCAATAACTATCCTGTGTTCTTTATTCATCAAAAACATGGTGCTTCCGCCAACAGATCCGCCGGAATGCCCAACCCAATCATTTCCTGCATGCCGCAAGGTACTATATCCCATTCCATAATTAGTAAACTTACCATCTGAAGTCATTTGAGGAGTGATTAAGAGTTTTTGAGTCTCTTGATTCAAAAATTCATAATCGAAATGTGCTTCACCAAACTTGATCAGGTCTTCTGTTGTTCCAATAAATCCACCACCTGCCCATTTGTAGCTGTTATCTACATAAGGGGCTTCAACATTTGTTCCGTTTCTCCAGATATAAAATTTAGTCCTATTTTCAATCTCTTTATCTGCCCAGTCGGGTACCGTGTTATTCATCCCTAAAGGCTCAAACACATGCGTTTTCATGTATGGAAGAAAAGCCTCCTCTGAAGCTCCTTCTATCACAGCACTTATCAAATTCCAACCATAGCTTGAATACTGATATTTGGTTCCTGGCTCAAAAAGCAATGGATCATCTTTGAAGAAAACCAAGCCTTCTTTGACCGTCTCATATTTTTTAGTGCTCATAAATTCATCCCCGCGATAGTGACGGATACCGGCTATATGTCCCGACACTTGCTTTACAGTTATAGGATATTTCTTTTGGGGAAAGTCAGGAACCCATTTCTGAATTTCATCATCAGCACTAAGAATGCCGTCCTGAATCATTAACCCTAATCCGGCAGCTGTAAGGGTTTTTGAGACGCTGCCAATACGAAATAATGTTTTAGATGGATCAACCTCAATTTCGTTATCGAGATCAGCAAAACCATACCCTTTTGACCAGATCATTCGGTCATCTTTATACACAGAGATACTCATTCCCGGCAACAAGTGTTTACCGAAAAATTCAGTTACGATGGAGTCAGCTTGTTGAATCTCTTTCTTGAAATCCTGAGCGAATCCGGATATACTGACAAACCAAAAAATACTTAGCAGAAAATACTTTTTCATAATTGATATATTAAATGAACTTATACCCGTAATGTAATATTTTCCTTATGATTATTCGAAGTCTTTTGGCTTGTTTGTTTATTTCGTCTATTACTTTGCTAGCTGGTTGCGGAGGAACTAAGTGTTTAATTGAAGACTGTAAATCTACAGATATGTCTTCACAAGTTATTGAGATCGAACTAGGTGAGAAGAAAGAGATCCTAAATTATAAAAGAGGAATGGTCTGGGGTGGTTATGCTCCCGGGCTCTTCTCTGAAGACACCAATATTGTGTCAATTGAATATGATGAGACAAGAAAAGGACACAAAGCATTTATTGTCGCAAAGAGCTCAGGAACAACCAAAGTGCATTTCGTGAATCGACTTGGAGCAGGAGCTGTTAACCAGGATAGTACTGAAAGAGCTTATTGGCTAGATAACCAAGCGGGCTCAAAGTTTTATTTTATAGTAACTGTAGAATAAATGAACCCTGAATGAATGGACTTTATGAACTAATTGTCCCAAAAAGAATCTTCAGAATTGAGATCTATTGGCTTATATCTCCAGATACTATCCACTAAAAAGTCTCGAATCACAAATTCATTAGCATCTACATGATCAACACGAGCGATATATTGAAATCTGTATTTCTTAGAAGTATCCGCTTTTAGGGCAGTCATGATTACTGGATTTAATCCGTAAAACATATTCCCAAAAGATTCAGCTTGGCTGTAATGATTGTATGAATTTAGTGGATCATCAATGACTAAAGTATCGGGAAGAATCCTGTCTATCTCTTGGAACGTTTGCTCAATGGCATCGGCAGACATATTTGCTTCACCGGGCATCATGTAATAGTCGCTGTCATCAAGTGAACAGTAAGCAAAGATCACGGCTGCAATAAGAATTACGAAGGCACCTAAACAACCACTTCCACAACCTTCTTTTTTAGATTTGCCTCCACTAGACTGTTCATAGTCTAGGCTTTCGTTAGATTCAGGCATATTGATAATAGTTATCCAGAATTAATTACTGTTCAAGTATTCTAATACCTGTAATGTCATATCGTATTTTTCCACTTCCTGGGGAGAGAAATACAGAACAATCTGTTTTCCATTTTCATCATGTGTAGGTATTACATGATCGATATTATTCTGATCAGCGACTGATTGGATAGCTTCATTGAGGCTTTTTATATAAGGAGCCATCAGTTGCTCGTACCGCTTTTGTTTTTCTAGCTCCAAGTTGTTGATAAAGGCATTATACTTCTTTATAAGTCCATCTACATTCACCTGTGCAAAGCCTCTAGCAGTTCCTTTCAAATTTTGTAAAGCCTCTTTACTCTTATTAATTTCATATTCTTTTTCCCTTTTCTCATCGCTATTTGCATAATCTAAAGAGTCTATGTACTGAGACATCTCCCTTTCTATAGACGGACCAACCTTAGACATTACTTGCGAAAACAGATATTGATTATTTACTAGCCTGAATTCAAAATCTTGCGCCTTTAACTCACTAGTCGATAAACTTGAAAGGAAGAAAAATGATAGAGCTATGATCTTTTTCATAATATTAATATTCTAAAAGTCTTTGTGTTAGTTGATCGGTAAGATCAATTACCGATTCTGATTCCAATGCTTTCTTGATTTTTTCAGGTGCTGAGGTCGGATCCAGAATTACTTGTACTCCATTCTCAAGTGCAATCTCATCCATCGCTCGTTGATATTTTTTGAAAAAGGGATCCAGCAATTGCGATCTGCGCTGCTGGTAACGTTGCTCAAGTCCTTTCGATGTAGCTTCTAAGCTTTCCTGAACCATCATAAACCGTATCCGAAGGTTCTCATATTCGGCTCTTTCAGGCCCGTTTGGGTCCATTTTCTGCACATCCATTCCCTGCATTTCTTGCACGACGGATCTGTACAAATAATCAAGGCTGTCAGCTTCACTTCTGAGTGCTTCAGCATATTTCTCAAGACGTTCATTAAGTTGCGCCACTTCGGAATTACTTTCCAAAACGGCATCATAATCTACATAGCCAAATTTAATCTGGGCCGTCAGATCAGTTGAAAAAATTAATACTAATACTAGTAGCAGGTACTTATTCATTACAAGACAGGTTTTCGTTGGTGTTACATAAATTGGTAGTCACTCTGGAAAAAACAGGATCGTCTAAACTCAATTCATGAGCATATAATGCAGCTTTCAAGGCATTTTGAGCAAAACCAATTTCTTTTGTTCTTAAATAGAGTGTATAGTTTCCCTGAGCTAACCTTTTAATTGTATTGGGGTTTTCTTTATCTCCCAAATTCCAGGCTTGCTGAAAAGCAGACATAGATTCTTCGGTCTGATTATTCAAATAAAAGATCTCTCCTAAATTATTTAGAGCGGCTATATTCTCAGGATCAACTTTTAACACAGCTTGAGTCATATTAAAAGCATCTTCTAGTCCTAATTTTTCCTGTATGAATAGATCCGTGGCAGCAACCAATAATTCCACCTCATCAGGGAAATCTTTAATATAATCCAGCACTTTTTGCCGAGCTTTTTCTTTGGCTACATCATCAAATCCATCGGTATTTTTTAATTCAGTTTGGATCTCTTCCAGCAACTGATGCTTGCTACGAGATTTAGCTGAAAGGGCTTCCTGAGCGCTCTGAAGTTTATTAGTTGTTAAATCGAGGTTAGGCATTATTACCAAAGCAGATTTATATACCTCGATCGCTTCTGAAATTTTATCTTCTTCTAATAACTCATCACCCTCATTGAGTAACGAAACTACTTTGAAACGAAGATGGACCTGCTCAAATTTTTGCTTGAAGGATTCATTTTCAGGTTCTATCGATATGGCTCTTTCAAGGATTTGCCTTTCATAAGCTAAATTTTGGTTGTCATCAACAACGAGTTCAGTAGATGCTTGAACTGCATTTTGGTCAGCGGTTAATTCTTCTTCCGCTTTTCGGATGGGGTTTTCAATTTCGTAATCAGAACCGAAATAAATTTCCGGATTACTTTCTTTTAGGTCTTTTGCTTTTTTCAGAATGCTTAAAGCAGACTCATATTTTTTCTTTTCAATGGCGGATTTTCCTTCTGATAAGAGTTTTTTATAATCTGCCTTTACCTGTTTCTCCAACACATCCATTCTTGCATCTTCATCTTGAGTGCTGAGCCCCATTAATATTTTTTGATTTCTATAGGCTGTCAGTGCTTCAAGCATAGTGCTTGGATTATTTGAATTGTTTGCGGTAAGCAATTTAGCCTTGAGGTTCCCAAGCTTTAACTCATTTTCTCGCTTTTCTTGTGCTTTTCTATTCCTTTCATTCTCTAATTTAATACGCTCTCTTTCTTCTTCCTGTTTATTGATTTTAGCTAATCTTTCTTCCTCTGCTTGTGATTTTTGAAAGTTGTAAATATCACGATCTAGGTCACCTTTGCTATATCCCGAATTCTCAAAAGAAAGAGCTTTCCAGAAAGTTTTTTCAAAATTACTGTCATTATGATTGTAAGTATCACTGTTATAGGTAATTACAGTTTCGAATTGTCTAGTGTAGTAAGTTTCTATTTCTTGTATGTATCTTTTATAGTCGTTCTTAAATTTGGAAACTGTAGAAGTATATTTCTCGCCGGGAGCGAAGCAGGCATCAGCAGAGAAATTTGATAGGTCAAAAGAAGGTTTTACATAAACCCTTCTATTTTGAAAATCTGTAGAAATTCGGAATTTTATATTTGTCGTAATTAAGTGTTCACCGCTACCGTAACAAATAGACCGACTTACACCTTCAAGAATCTCTCTCACCTGAATTTGTAAATTTATATTTCTTCCTGAACCATTAAACTTTTCAATGGCAGCAATTTCAAAACTATTTGTAATGGTAAACACATTGGCTCTTTCAACCAACTGATTGGTAAGTAAATTATATATATCGTCTTTAGCATTTTGGGTAGATAGCGTAAAAGACTTTAATTCAACATTATTTGCAATATTTACTAATTTTTCTGTGACTATTTGAGCGAAGTTCCAACCGTTAACAAATCCATTCACATCGTTCGATTGCTCATTTCCTAATTGTGCAAATGCATTAATCTGGAAGGTGCAGAAAAAAATAAATATACAATATCCCTTTATCATAGTGCCGAAACTCATGTTCATGAGATACGCTAAGGATTAAATTTTAGTGAATCACCGCCTAATCAGGCAGTTTAATTCCCCTTTGCCTGATCCATATAATCAATTACTAAATTACTCATCGTTCTTACACCCAGTTTCAAACCACTTTCATCAATGTAGAAATCAGGAGTGTGGTGACCGGACGCTTCACGTCCTGGTGCTTTTCCACCAACAAAGAAATATAAACCCGGTATTTCATTCTGGAAGAAAGAAAAGTCTTCGGCTCCTGTTATGGCATTGATCAACTTCACATTTTCTTTACCGGCTGTTTCTACTAATGTTGGCAACATTTGAGCCGTAAGTTCAGGATCATTATATGTGATCGGATAACCTTTATTGATAGTCAGTTCTGCAGTAGCACCGTTACTTTCTGCCGTATTTTGAACAACCGTTTTCAATCTTTTAAAAATCAATTGTCTCATTTCTTCGTCCAAAGCTCTGATAGTTCCCTGCATGGTTACTTCTTCAGGGATGATGTTATTGCGAACTCCACCATTTATTACGCCAACCGTAACTACTGCGGCTTGTCGGGTCAATGGCATACTTCGGCTTACAATGGTCTGAATATTATTGATGATCTGTGCTGAAGTTACAATCGGATCGATTCCTCCCCAGGGAGCAGAACCGTGAGCTTGTTTTCCGGTTACTTTTATGTCGAAGCTATTCACACTGGCCATAATTCCTTTTGGTCGGTATTCAAGTTCTCCAACCGGAGTGTCATCAGAAATATGCAGACCGAAAATAGCATCCACATCCGGGTTTTTGAGAACACCTTCTTTAACCATCAGCTCGGCTCCGCCTTCTTCGCCTTTTGGAGCACCTTCCTCAGCCGGCTGGAAAATAAACTTCACTGTTCCTTTCAGATCGTCTTTCATCTCAGTTAAGATCTGTGCAACTCCCATAAGGATGGCAATGTGAGTATCATGTCCACAAGCGTGCATTACTCCAACTTCATTTCCCTGATATTCTCCCATTACCGTTGATTTAAAAGGAACATCTGTACGTTCGATCACGGGAAGAGCATCAATATCAGCTCTTAACCCAACTACAGGGCCGGGTTTTCCGCCTTTTAAGATACCAACGACTCCTGTATGTGCAATTTCGGTTTGTACTTCCATCCCGAGGCTCTCCAAATGCTCTGCAATCTTCTCAGCAGTGTTGAATTCGCGATTGGACAATTCAGGATTTTCATGAAAATATCTGCGCCATTCGATCACTTGTTCTTCGAGTTCATCGGCGCGTTTGTCAATCATCTCTTTGAGATCAGATGATTGCGCGGTAAGAGATAAGGTGATCAGAGAAAGAGTAAGAAGCGAAAGAAGTTTTTTCATGAATGTATTATATGTGTGATTTGGGTAGAAAATGTAGAGTAAAAGAAAATCGTTTTCAATTTCTAATTTTTCACAACAAAAAACCCCAACAGTCATACCAACTATCGGGGCAAATTTTATCTTCCTCTTTTTTTGCGGCGCCTTTTTTTCCAGGGAGCATCTACCTGCCAGTCGCCCGCCATAATGCAACCAAATGGCATGATCTCGTCCACAACTTCGCCAAGACCAAATGTTTTCATTTGTCTTTGAACAGCTTCTGCATTTTTATATGCGCTCGGGAGTTCAGAAATATCGATATGTCCTGAAAAGAATCGTACATCAATTCCTTTGGTTTCTTCCAAAAAGATTTCCTGCATTCCTTTCCCAACTTTGCTTTTAATATGCTGCGTGCGGCTGACATTTCTGCCTGCGCCATGTGGAGCAAATCCAAGGTTGTTATCAGAAACATCTCCTTTCACTATTAGTACAGGTTCACTCATGTTTAACGGAACGAGTCTTAAACCTTCATGAGAATCTGGAACGAACTTATCCGAAAGTGGAGTAGCTCCTTTTGCGTGATAAAAAAGGTCTTCATCTTTGAATACAAAGTTATGTTCATTCCAAAAACGGAGTGTTGGTTCCGTATTCAGGGATTCTGTAGTAGCTCGATGAAGGACAGTATGGTTCAGCTTGGTCCACTCTCTCACAATTTGAAGAGCTTCCCAATATGATTTCCCTTCTTCTTCAGAATATGGAATCCATGCATTCCCTTTTAAAGTGTCCGGAGAAAGTTCCTTTCTGAAGTTTTCAGCAACTTTCATTCCTTTCCGGTAAAGGTTTGCTCCAAATCCACGACTTCCATGATGGGTAACCATAATCGTTTCTCCGGTTGATTTCGAAACGCCCACATACAAAAAGTGATTTCCATCGCCTTGTGTTCCAAGGTGTGTTTTAGCCAATTGGAGAGATCTTTTATTGTTCAGAAAATAGTTTTCCATGATTTGTTCTTCCAATTCTACCGGAAAATCAAATAGATCGTCTCTTCCGCCGCCGCCGAAATGAGTAATGCTATGAGCGGCATCTAAAACTGATTTTGGATGAATTTTTCCGAATGACGTCATCATTACAGAACAGCAAACATCTGCAGAATGCATAGCAGGGTGAATTGCATTTTTTGTAACGGCAACACCACCCACAGGAATTTGTCCGGTTCCTCCCGTAGGGCAGGCATCCGGCATAACAGCTCCATCAACGATCGTTGGAGTTTTCATCAGCTCGTCCATGGTTTCAAAAACCCGTTCCATATTCGATTCTTCAAGCTCAGATTCCGCTTCGATATTTTTTTTGTATGAAACCGGTTGTTTAAAAGGTTCAATTGGTGGTGGTGGACAAACCGAGTCCAGATACTCAATTAATTCTCCGTCTTCCAAGTTGTTTTCATTGGCATGAGGAATGGCGTCTTTAAGCCATTTTCCGGGCCTGTACCCTAATTCGATAATTGTTTTTCCTGTAATCATAATATTTTAATGTAATGAAGAGAGAGCCGTATTGCTCTCCCTTTTGTTGCTGTTTTAATGATGGATATCCAATCACTAATTCCATAATAAAACACGACTGCGCAATCTTTTTGCGTAGTTGAAAATATTTTCTACTTTCTTTAAAAAAATTTAAATGCCTGCAAATAGAAATGCTTTAATTCGCTATAAAACCATCGACAAATGTTTGAGGAACAGACGAAGATTGTGGACACTTGAAGATCTGATTCATGAATGTTCAGAGGCTCTGTATGAATACGAAGGCATTGATAAAGGAGTAAGTAAGCGAACGGTTCAAAGTGATATTCAGATCATGAGATCGGATAAGTTAGGATATAATGCCCCTATCGAAGTGAAAGAAAGAAAATACTACACTTATACAGATGCAGAGTATTCGATCACCAATATCCCACTTACGGATCAGGATATGGGAACTTTGAACGAAGTTGTTCAAGTTTTGAAGCAATTCAAGGGTTTTTCACATTTTGATGACATGGACGATATGATCAAGCGCCTTGAAGATAAAGTCTATACAACCAAAACAAACTCTCGATCAATCATTGACTTCGAAAAGAACGAAGGTTTAAAGGGCTTACACTTTTTGGATGATTTGTACCAGGCGGTACATAAAGAGCAGGTGCTTTTAATTACTTACCAATCTTTCAGGGCCAGACAGCCCGGTGACTTTGAGTTTCATCCGCAGTTTTTGAAAGAATATAATAACCGCTGGTTTGTAATCGGAATCAAGAAAGAAGCAGCTCATCCAATTAATCTTGCTTTAGACCGGATTATAGAAATTAAACAGGCAGAAAAATCAGAATATATTCAGGCAGACCTGAATGCAAAAGAGTATTACAAAAATGTAGTTGGGGTGACGGTCAGTCCGAATATGAAACCGAGAACAGTAAGACTTTTTGTTGGGCACAATCATGCTCCTTACGTTTTAACTAAACCAATACATCCCTCTCAGCAGTTAGTAGAAAAAGTAAAAGGCGGGATAATTATTACACTGGAAGTTCAGCTTAACTTCGAGCTGGAAAGTAAAATTCTGGGATTTGGAGACTCTGTTAAAGTATTAGCACCACAAGCTTTGGTAACCAGAATAGATAAGAAACTGAGAGTGGCTGTTGCGCATTATGACGATCCGGACTTTCCTGAAAAGAGGTGAAAAACATATGCTCAATTTTCTTTGTACTTGAAATTGAAACAAGAAGACTGAGAAAGGATCTATACTAAAGAGTTGATGTCCTGAGATTCTAATATGTGTTTACTCTGTTTAGAATTCAATCCCTCTATCATCGCTTTTGCCACGGTTTCAGCTTTTACAGGATGATATTTTTTAAGTCCCGGAAGTTTGCAAACTACTTTTGCTACCGCTATTCCAATGCGTTCGCCTAATCTGAATTCATTTCTATCACCATCCAGAAATGAGGGGCGTACTATTAGTCGATCTTCGAAATCCAGTTTCTGTACAGCTTCATCCAGCTCTCCTTTAATACGAGGATAAAAAGACCCTGAATTTGAGTCAGCTCCTAAGGAAGAAACTAAGGCAAAACATTGTACATTATTTATGGATGCTGCTTTTACCACCTCATACTGGTAGGTGAAATCTATTTTATACTGAGCTTCTTTACTACCGGCTTTTTTGATGGTTGTACCTAAAGCTGAAAATAAATGATCCCCTTTAATGAGATGGTTCCATTTTCCAGGATCATCAAAATCAATAATATGCTCTTGAAGTTTTGGGTGAGAAATTCCGGTACTACGACGATGAAACACTTTTACGGATTCGTATCTCTCATCTGATAATAAAAGTTGAAGAACATGCGAACCAACCAGTCCGGTGGCACCAATTAAAATAGCTTTTTTACTCATTATTTTACTTTTTGTAGTGACATTAGAGTTTCATTTAGTAACAAATTAATAACAAGTAGCTCTTATTATTGAAAGCTTAAAGCTATAATAAGAGAATATCTTTAATGATTGACTAAAAATGACGATAATTAAACCGGAGAGACATTTAAATATTAAGTTTTCTTTATAAAAATTAGATATTGTATAAAAAACATCTAATGAGAATCAAGCTTCGTATAATGTTATCCACAATCCAATATAGTTATGAACGATTATTCTGATGTACTATACTTAACAGCCGCAATGGTTGTTTACTCTTTTTTAACCATTAATACTGCCAGAAGTTTTTTGAGCACTTCGGAAACAGTAATTCGTTCGGATGTTGAATACAGGACTATAATAAGAGCACAGGATGTAATTGAACAGGTTAAGCTGGTTCAAAGAGAAGATGAAAATATGCTCAATCCCAGCCATATTGACTACATGTTTAGCAGTTACCCAATCACAGATAGTGAGACTTATGGTTACAATGATGAGTATACGGATACTTTCATAATTGATGCCAGTTCAGAATATATTGATGAAGGCGATCCTCTGGTAAAAAGATATAGAATAACAGTAAATGTTATTAATGAAGAAGTAGATCCTAGCACGGAGGTAGATTTAATCTTTATTAAGTCTTTCGAAAGATGAATTTAGGGTTAGCAACTACATATATCATTGGGGGCTTAATGCTGATATCAATTTTAGCATATAATTACTCCTTGTTTAACTCTACTGTTGAAACAACTTCAAGCGTTATTACACAAAATAAGCTTGATAACATCGTTTCTATACTCCAAAATGATTTGAACAGAATAGGATATGACAGAGGTATTTCGGAGGCTTTTGTAATGGCAGAAGACAGTGCAGTTATTTTTAGAGGTAATATTTTTGACGATGATGGATCAGATGATTTTGACTTAGTTGAGTGGGCAATTACTTCTGAGCTAGATACGACTACAACAAATCCGAATGATTTTGTTCTTATCAGGACATGGAATCAGACTCCAAGTATTCCGGCAAATGAAATTGAGTTCCGTTATCCAGTTAGTGATTTTGAAATCAATTATTATGATATAGATGGTAATGTACCTGCACAAATAGAAGATATAGTACAGGTGGAAGTTGAAGTGTTAGTAGAATCAAATGAACCTTATTTGACAAAAAAAGATGGAACAGAATTGTACTTTCGGTCCTATTGGAAGCGCAGAATAGTAGCAAATAATCTAATTTATTAGGAGGAATTATGGGACGATCAATGCTTTTATTAGTAAGTGGTTTAGTAATGCTTTCCGGAATTATCCAGTATTCAAATAGCCAGCGTGCTAGCTTATTACCCGAACGCTCTGCAGATGCTATAAGTGAGGTTCAGGCGAGAAACTCTACAAATAGTCTAATTCAAACAGCTATTGAAAAAATAAGAAGTGATAATACATGGGAAGGCGAACTCACAGGGGGAAGTATCCTGCCCGGAAATGCAACTCTAAAGACCTATGATATTGAAAACATTGATGAACTTGATGCCAGAGACTCCCTGTACTCTGTAGGCGAGGGAGGATGGGACATCTTTAAGGTTCTGTTGTTTAGCGAGGCTACCTATGGTGATAGTAAAGTAATTACTGAAGTTTTAATGAGAAGAGATTCGTTTTCTAAATATTCCTACTTCTCAGACAAAGAAAAAACCAGCTCAGGGAATAATATATATTTTTATTCATCAGATGAAATTAGTGGGCCTATACATACAAACGGAACGTTCAAGATGTCAGGATCGCCAACGTTCTACGGGCATGTTTCAAGCCCCAATGAATGGAGAGGAAGGGACGGTACGGTCTTGGGTGACGCTACCCCAGATTTTCAAGGAACCACAGATTTTAATGCACAAGCCAGAGAGTTGCCATCCGGAGCAAAAGTAGCTGCTTTAAAAACTGCTGCTACAAGCGATGGGCTTACCTTCAATAGATTATCGTACATGATTATGCAATCTGATGGAAGTATTGAAGTGAGTGAGTATGATAGCGGTTCAAGAAGTTGGACAGCCTTTGTAAATTATCCTAAAGAAACACATAACGGAATACTTTCTTCGAGCGAAAAAATATATTTGGAAGGAACTGTTTCAGGACAAATAACCATACATTCGGAGGATGAAGTAGAGATCTATGATGACATTGCTTATAACGTTGATCCGAGAGTAGATGACTCATCCACAGATTTGTTAGGGGTAGTGAGTGAAGGAGATATCTTAATAGATCAAAATGCTCATTCAAGAACAGGATCTAAAGACCTTAAGCTTCATGGTTCATTTATGGCTTTGGGAAGTTCTTTCAGGGTGGAAAATTATGTTGCAGGATCTCACAGAGGTAATATTGACCTACTTGGAGGAATTATTCAGGAAACAAGAGGTCCCGTAGGAACTTTTGGTAGATATGGTGTAACCGGATATACAAAGAAATATGAATATGATGAAAGATTAGGGAATTCAATTCCTCCTCATTTTCCTAGAGAAAGTGTTTTTACTGTGGTTTCCTGGAAGGAGAGAGTTGTTTCTAATACTAGTGGATATTGAAATGAAACTGAACAAAGACTTTAAAAAAACAAATACTAATAAAATAAAAGTACTATGAAAAAAGTAATACTTATAATGGCGTTCGCTATAAGTTTAACAGCTTTTAGCCAGGCGCAAACATCTGTAACATTCAATGTAGATATGAAATATGCTCTAGACAACGGGCTATTTAACACTTTAACAAATAAGATATATTTGAAAGGAGATATCGCTCCACTAGGTGAGAACTCAGCTCAGTATTTAGAACTTACTGATACGGCGCCTATTGATAGTGTATATTCAGTAGCGGTGGTATTTCCCGCAATTTATACCAACGATCTGCTTACTTATAATTTTGTGATTGAGAGGCTTCTTTCTACAGAGAATGAAGAAAGAACTCGAGAGCTGACATTAAGTGGACAACCAGAAGTTTTGCCAGAAATTAAGTTCAATGCTTTTGACTGGTAAGAAAATTTAGTGACGCTATTTAAAATGAAAAAGCATTTCTATTAATTTAGAAATGCTTTTTTTATGAAATTTAATTAACGGTTAATCATCAAATGCTCTTAAAACCCTGTCAACTACGCCATCCATTGCTGAGCCATTGATCCATCGTGCAACAATAACCAAATTATTTTCCTGATCTACATAGACCATGTTTACTCCCGAGCCCAGATGAAAGAATGCAGACTCCGGAGCGCTGGGTAAACGCTTCTTGTCAGTATTTAAAAACCAGTTCATAAATCCATAATCGGATTGAGCTTTTGTTGGTGTTTGAGCCAACTTATTCCATTCTTCAGAGACCAATTGCTCACCATTCCAGTTTCCATTGTTTAAAGTTAACAGGCCAAATCTGGCTTGGTCTCGGGCAGAAATAAACATGCCACCACCCCAATGCCCGCCACCGCTTACAGCCTGCATTTGTTGCCCATCAATAACAACCCATGAGTTTTCATAACCTTGCCAGCGCCACGTTGGTGAAGCACCAATTTTATCCATAATGTTTTCTCTGAGAACTTTCGGTAATGGTTCTCTTAAAACATTCATAGCCGCTAGAGCCAATAGGTTTACACGCACATCGTTGTACTCGTAAGCACTTCCGGGTTCTTTTCTTTCTCTTTTTCCCCATTCAGAACGCTCTCTGCTTGGGCGGTCTGCCCAGTCCGGTTTGCCCCAGAGAGTTCCTTCCCAGTCACTTGTTTGTCTTAACAAGTGATTCCAGGTGATCTTTGAATTATGCTCCCCTTTAAAAGGCTCCATTATTTTTGGTGAACCGTAATGATCAGCTTTATTTCTGTTATCATCCCACTGCATTTCCAGGATTGGAGCCATGTATGGATCTACTTTATCGTTCACATCCCGAATCAATCCTTTATCGTATGCTAAACCAACTGTATATGACAAAAAACTTTTGGTAACGCTGTGAGTCATATCAACACGGTACGGCTCTCCCCATTCAGCAACGATATATCCGTCTTTTATGATAATACCTGTTTGAGGGCCACGATCTTTGAATGGGCCAATTCCATAACCAAAAGGTTCTCTGCCAAAAGTTCCATAATGATTCTCTTCCATGCTTCGCGGATTTGTCGATTCCATCCTTTGAGCATATTGAACAGCAGAATCTATCCAAGCTTCATTCAGCCCTAGTTCGGATGGACTTTTATTTTCCCAATCTCCCCATTTCCCGGGAAAGTAAGTTTGAGCAGAAACAGAGCTTGTTAAAAACAGAAGAACAAGGAAAAAAACAGAATGCTTATTCATATCAATACATTGAGTTAGTTATTGATTGAAAATAATTGAACTTGTGTTAACCGCCCAATCAAAATATGGAGTTTTACAAGTTCATGTTCTAATTCAGATTGATTTTCATTCCCTCAAAAGCCACATTAAAACCTAATTCTTTGACGTGTTTTCTTTGCGAGCTGTCCAATATCAACGGGTTTGTATGATTAAAATGGATAAAATGAACTTTAGCTTTCTCGGAGTCAGAAAGATTTTTAAACAGCTTAATGCTTTCTTCCACAAAAGGATGTGGAATTTCACTCATATCCCGCCCGGGTAATTCATCAGAATCATAAAAAGTAGCATCCAGAAAAGCATAATCAACTTTTGATATTTCCACTATAATAGACCTTTCCCAGATGTTCCACTTATTGATGTCAGGAATAAAAAGTGCGGATTTGTTTTCAGTTTCAATTTTGTATCCAACCGTTTCAGAGTACTCATCCCGATGTGGAACAAGAAATGGAATTACCTTTACGTTTTCAGAAAGTTGAACTACAGAATCAGCAGTCATTTGCTGTAGTGCAATATTTTCAAAATTCACCAATTGTTCCCAGGGCCCGTTAGATTGTAAGTAATTTTTAAAGCGCGGCATAGTATAAACCGGAACGCCTGAAGCTCCCATAACTTCATGACCAAGATGAATCAGCCCTGTATAATGACCGATGTGTGCATGAGTAAGAAATATTCCGGATGGATTTTTTTTCGTTCCAGCAGATTCCTGAACAGCATGCAATTGATCTTTAAAATCCGGAGTAGCTTCAAACAACCAGTACTTGCCTGAAGTATGATCAATTAGTCCGAGTGAAGTGGCATGGCGTCTTTCTTCTTTCCCCTCCCAATAAAGCTGACAGTTTTCTTTTTTGCAACCAGCTTGAGGGAAGCCGGCGTCTTGGGCAATTCCCAAAACCACTAATTCAATTTCAGGAGACGGACTGATAACAGGTTTATTGTCTGAAGAATTGTTACCACATGAAAGCAGGAAGAAAAAGAAAAAGGGAATCAAATTTTTCATTCTGAAAGGAATGGAAATCAAAGCAATAAAAAAAGCCCCATACTTTTTATATGGGGCTTTAGTAGAAAGAATAATGTTATCCTTATTTGGTTCCGTAAAATCTTTCTTTTACAATATGGTTGCCTTCCCATTTCTGAGTTGCTACCTGTTCGATCTGCATTCTGTCACCACCTTTAAAGGTGACATCCATTGTGCATTCTACTGCTGTTGTTGCATTTTCTTCATTCGAAGTTACTGATTTCACGTCGAGGCCATGAAACTCCTCTACACTTGAAAAAAATTCAATTTCACGTTCTCTGTTTTTTTCTTTTCCGGAAACCACTTTTCCATCCTCGAGTACCATATCACAATCCGAATGGTAATATTGATCAAAAGCATCCAGCGCTTTTCCTTGCCCAAGTTGAGTGTAAATGTCATTTATCTTCTCTAAATAGCTCATTTTCGAAATATTTTAGTTTGATATTAAATTATTCTGTATTGATGTAACTAGAGAGATAAGAGTTTCGTTCGATAATCTAATTTTTTAATTCTAAGCTTAGAGTGCCTCCGGAAAAGTTCGGAACTCCTATTAAACCATACGTGGTTTCTCCATCAGGAATTATCTGATTCAGTATATCATTTTGGTTGAGTTCTTTTTTAAGGGAGCTGTTTGCAGTAGCTGACAAAGCCACGTTGAGTAAAGTAATGATGGGTCCGACTCCCAGTCCAATTGGAATTGGGCCCGATGAAGCTCCGGTGTTTTCATTGTAAGTTGTAACGTTAATAGGAGTAAGCAAAAGATAAAGAAGATAGGACGGCGTGCTTTGCTTGATCTTACCGTGAATCTCCTTTGAAGATAACGGGGCAACATTTCTATAGCTGAGTTTTAGCTCGAGATCATCCGCAAAAGTAAGATCTCTTCCGGTATTATTTTTAATTTCAACAGCAATTAATTTAAAATCACTCTTACGCTCTTTTTTAGCAAGTTTACTATTTCCGGCTTCTGTCAGTACACCCGCTCTGTAAGAAAAAGTTATTCCCTGGGCTTCAGGGCGTTCAGGATAGTTAAGACTTGATGGGTTTATATTTTTGTAGGATGAAGCACAACCCCAGAAAACAACCGCCAAACCAATTAAAAAAATACCCTTCTTAAAATTATACATATAGCCCCAGTTTTAAAAATGAGGCCAAATATGTGACTTTATTTATTAAAGAGAAAAATAATTTTAAGTATTTAAGAGCGCTCCAGCATCCGTTCTAAAGAAAGAAGTGCATTTTTTGTGACTTCTTGTGATACGCTGATTTGATTAACAACTTCACCTTGTTCCAGTTTTTCGAGGCTCCACAGCAAATGAGGAAGATCAATTCTGTTCATAGTTAAACAAGGACACATAAACGGATTTAAAGACACTATGGTTTTGTCATGATGTTCATCCTTAAGTCGGTTTACCAAATTCATCTCGGTACCAATAGCCCATTTTGATCCGGGCTCAGCCGCATTCAAAGTTTCGATGATAAAATTGGTTGAGCCCGCTAAATCGGACGCCTGAACAACATCGTATGTACATTCCGGATGAACCAGAATCTTCATTTCGGGTTCTTGCTTACGCAGGTTTTCAACGTGCTGAATATTGAATTTCTCATGTACCGAGCAATGTCCTTTCCATAAGATGACTTTGACATCTTCAAAATCTCCTTCGTATTCAAAAGAATTTGTCAGTGGAGCATAAACGGCCATTTCTTCAAGCTTTACTCCAAGTTTAACGGCTGTATTTCTGCCCAAATGTTGGTCAGGCAAAAACAAAATTCGCTCTTTTTGAGTGAAAGCCCATTCCAGCATTTTATCAGCATTTCCGGACGTAACACAAGCGCCACCGTTCTTTCCAACAAAACCTTTTATAGCTGCAGTGGAGTTCACATAAGTCAATGGAAGTATAGTATCTCCCCAGATATCCTGCATTTTTTTCCACCCTCTCTCAGTCTGATCTATGTCAGCCATATCAGCCATAGAACAGCCAGCTCTCAGGTCAGGAAGAATCACTTTCTGATCAGGACGAGTAAGCATATCAGCAGTTTCTGCCATAAAGTGCACTCCACAAAATGCAATGTATTCTGCTTTGTCCATTGAAGCGCAAATCTGAGCTAATTTCAGTGAGTCTCCACGTGCATCGGCAAATTGAATCACTTCATCTTTTTGATAATGATGTCCCGGAATGAACAGTCGTTCGCCGAACTTATTTTTTATCTCTTTAACACGGCTCTCCATTTCCTCAACAGAAAGTTCTGAGTAGCGTTTTGGAAGAGATACTTCCGATTCAATTTCTAAAATGTCTAGTACATCCATGGTTTAAAAATAACGCCACAAAAACTCTAAAACACGAAAGGATTCATGTATTTGTGTTTTAATGGCTGATCTTAAGTATTTAAATTAAAACTTATATCCAATGCTTTTACAGAATGCGTGAGCCAACCTAATGAAATTACATCAGCTCCGCAGCCTTTAAAGCTGCTTATCGTATTGGGCGTAATGCCTCCTGAAACTTCAACTAAAATTTCATCAGGGATCAGCTTTACCAATTCTTTGATCTCTTCCGGAGTCCTGTTATCAAGCATAATTACATCTGCCTTAGCTTCTACAGCTTCTAACACTTGCTCTTCAGATTCCGTTTCTACTTCGATCTTTACCATATGACCAATTTTGGAACGAACCAAATCAACAGCTTTAGCAATACTTCCGGCTGCTTTTATGTGATTGTCTTTGATCATAACTCCGTCATCCAACCTGAAACGGTGATTTTTACCGCCCCCACAGGTTACCGCATATTTTTGGATCGCTCTGAGTCCGGGCAAGGTCTTTCTTGTATCAACAATTTCTATCGTTGGATCATCCAATAATCGTATAACTTCAGCAGTGGAAGTAGCAATTCCGGACATGTGTTGGAGTAAATTAAGGATTACTCTCTCAGCAGAAAGTAAAACCTGTGTAGGGCCTTCTACTTCCGCAATCCTTTCTTTGATATCTACAGAATCCCCATCTTTTTTCAGAAGATTTACGTTTACATCCTCTCCCAAAAAATTATAAGCTATTTGTAAAACTTCAAGCCCGGATAAGGTGCCCTCAGCTTTTGCAATAAATGTACCTTTTGAGTAATGATCAGCATCAAAAATCGATTTAGAAGTAAGATCTCCAATGCCGATATCTTCGCGAAGAGCGCTGTTAATAATTTCTTTAAAATGAATAGAGATCATGGCTGTAAAAGCCTCAGATTTTTAGGTATTTTATTAAGACAATAAAGATACAGCATTTCTTGAAAAAGAACGATTTATGATTTACCTGGATCACGCAGCTACAACTCCTATTCACGATACCGCTCTTGAGGTACTAGTGAATGTTTCTAAACATTACTATGGTAATCCAAGTAGTCTTCATGACATTGGTGCTGAGGCCAAACAGTTATTGGATGCCGGTAGGCGAACGATCGCTAAAATTATTCAGGCAGAAACTGAAGAGATTATATTTACCGGTGGTGGATCAGAGTCGAATCAGCTTGCGATTAAAGCGTTACTTAGTGCTTCAGGTTCTTCCCGAAATCATATTATAACTTCAGAAGTTGAGCATTCTTCGGTTAGAAATCTATTTGATGAATTAGAGCGTTCGGGTTACAAAGTTTCAAAAGTAGGAGTAGATTCTTCCGGTATTATTTCAATTGATGAATTGAACGAACTGATAACCGATGAGACTGCATTGATATCTATTCAGCACGCAAATTCTGAAACAGGTGTAATTCAGGATCTGGAAGCTATTGGAAAACTTGCAAAGCAACATGGTGTATTTTTTCATTCCGATTGCGTTCAGACTTTTTGCAAACTAGGGATAGAAGCAACATGGACAGACGCTCTCTCAATATCATCACATAAGGTGTATGGCCCGAAAGGTGTGGGAGCTTTTTATTTAAACAAAACCATTGACTCAAAACCTGAAATCCCCGGAACATCTCAGGAAAAGGGATTGAAAGCCGGCACTCAAAATGTTGCGGGAGTTGCTGCTTTTGCTACAGCTGCCAAACTGAATTATACAGAAAGAACAGATGAGCATATCAGATTGACGATGCTGAGATCTAAATTCGTAGAAAAGCTAGAAGATTCAGGGATAGAATTTATTGATGAAGGTTCCCTGGAAAACAAGTTGCCTAATATTCTTGGGATAAGGTTTAAAGGGATGGAAGGTCAGTTTTTGATGCTGGAATGCTCACAAGCGGGACTAGCTATCTCAACAGGGAGTGCTTGTCAGGTTGGGTCGGACAAACCCAATAGAACCATGAAAGCCATGGGGAGATCGGATGAGGAAGCAAGAGAATTTGTACGATTATCATTTGGAAAAAAAAATACAGAAGATCAAATTGATGTGATAATTGAAAAAATAGACACTATCTTAAAACGTCATTTTGCTAAAGCGAAATTTTAATCAAGATGTTTCGTTACAAAGCTGAAAATTTGAAAAAAACCATCGACATGAAGAAAGTATTATTTTTTACCCTGATGCTGGGTTTAGCTACCATAAACTTTGCAAATGCTCAGGACAGGGAAATGCCGGACTTACCCGTGCTCAAAATCACGAAATTCAGTGACTATCAATGTCCTGCTTGTAAATTTTATGGACAGATGCTGAACCAGGCGAAAAAAGACTTTGGTGACCGTATAGAAGTTATCTATAAAAATTATCCGTTGAGAATGCATCAGCATGCAGATTTGGCTGCAAGAGCAGCTGAAGCCGCTCGTGAACAAGGTAAATTTATTGAAATGCACGAAATGTTGTTTACAGGTCAGGAGCAATGGAGCAGAGGAAATGCAAAAGCTATTTTTATTGGCTATGCTAAGGATTTGGATCTTGATATGGATAAATTTGAACAAGACATGAATTCAGCTAGATTGAACAGGCGTGTACTTGCAGATAAAAGAGAAGGTACAGCCCTGGGCGTGAATTCAACTCCTACATTTTTTATTGATGGGAAAAAAGTTGAGCGTTTACCTCAAAACTATGCAGGATTTAAAGCAATGATCGAATCCAGAATGAAGTACTGATCAAAAAAAAATTGTAAAGCCCGGTAGAAGACTATCGGGCTTTTTTTATGTTTAAAATTTGTTCAGAAACGGATTCCATAACACTGATGTTTGCCTGATACCTTCTTATATTTGACGCATGGCCAGAAAAAAATTCCAAATTCCAGAGATGTACAAATCGCCGGTTATCCGAAAGGTTAAAGAGGCGACTAAAATAACCGATCCAATGAAGAAAGATCTGGAGCCAACCGTTTTGGACTTTGGTCCGGTTCAGTTTTTGATTCCCAGGTTTTTCGGATTTTGTTATGGAGTGGAAAACGCAATAGACATAGCATATCGAGCGGTAGAAGAAAACCCAGATAAGAATATCTATTTGCTAAGCGAGATGATTCATAACCCAACAGTGAATGAAGATTTACTGAAAAAGGGAGTGAAGTTCTTATTTGATACGGACGGGACGGAACGAATTCCGATTGATTCTTTAGAATCCGAAGATATTGTAATAGTGCCTGCTTTTGGTACCACCGTTGAAATTCAGAATGAACTTCAGCAGGTTGGGATCGATCCATATGAGTTTAATACTACTTGTCCGTTTGTAGAGAAAGTCTGGAAGCGAGGAAAACAATTAGGGAAAAAGGAATACAGCCTGGTAGTTCACGGTAAGCACGAACACGAAGAAACCCGGGCTACATTTTCGCACAGCGCTGAGCATTCAGAAGTAGTTGTAGTTTTGAGTCCTGATGAAGCTGAGATCTTAGCTGAGATCATGACTAAAGACCGACCGCTGTCAGATTTTGAGAAGTATTTCGGACATAAATCTACTCCAAACTTTGATCCATATACGGATCTGAAACGTTTTGGGGTGATCAATCAAACCACCATGCTTGCTACAGAAACGCAGGAAGTTATGGATATTCTGAAAGAAGCTGCTATCAAGCTTTATGGCGAGTCTGATATTCTGAATCATTTTGCTGACACATCTGATACGCTTTGCTATGCAACCAATGAAAATCAATCGGCAACTTTAGCATTAGCAGAAACGGATGCAGATATAGCACTGGTTGTGGGAGGGTATAATTCTTCAAACACTATGCACTTGGTTGAGATCCTGGAACATTCATTTCCGACCTTTCATGTTCGTGATGCCGGAGAAATCAAATCAGAAACTGAAATAACTCATTTCGATCAGTGGAAAAAAGAAATACTTGAGACCAGCTACTGGCTTCCGAAAGACAAATCCCCGTTGAGAGTAGCACTTACCTCAGGCGCTTCCTGCCCTGATGTTCTGGTTGATGAAGTGATGCTCCGAGTGTTGGAATTTTTTGATGATGTAAAAGAAGTTGACGAAGTAATAGAGCCTTTTGATAAAAAGCTGTCAGCTATTAGCTAAAAGCTTTTTACTGATCCACCACACTAAAATAAGCCACTGCTTTGGGCTGGAAGCTCCTGATCTTCAATGCATATTTGGTCGCTACTAATTCAATATCCGGAGTTACAAAGCCAGTTTGATCTTCCTGAATTTTTCGATAGGGAACGTAAACTACATAAGGAGTTTCATTCTGGATTTCAGAAAACTGTTCTAGTGGAACATCATATTTAATCACGATAGAAGAAGGATTGTATGTGATGTTTTGTCCTCGGGGAAGGTTTCGTGTTCTTATATAAACACTTACCTCATTTTCTGTAAACTCAGATACATCCGCAGTTAAAGAAATCTTATCCAGAGAAACCTCCATAAGAGGATTAGCGTTGGTGACCGGAATAACCTGAGAAATATCATCTTTAATACCGGAAAGCTTTAGTGTATCGCTGATTCCCCATTCAGTAATGGGAGCTATTTGAGACGCAGCACCGGTTATTGTAATGCTGTCCGGAGAGATCATCGGGTTATTTATTAAGCCAAACCGAGGTTCAAAACTAAGATCCCAGTTTAATTTAATGGGGACTTTCTTTGTAATTTTCTGTTCCAGATTTACTGAGATCAGAATAGGCTCAACTTTTGAGACCTCGACCTCCTGATAGGAATTCATTTGTTGACGAATCTGATTAAATAAATTCACTTCCGATTCGTCCACATCGATCGGGATAGTCGGAGGATTATTGTACAAATTTATAAGTGGTAATGCCGTTCCCGATAAGCTCACTTCCACATATTCCGGCAGATTATCTGTAAGTGCGAGATCAGCGGGTATATCTCCTATCTCCAAAGGCATATTTACGCTGATATTGAAAATACCGTTCAGATTAACAGCGAACCACAAACTTATGGCAATTAAATATGCGAATACAAAAACCAAGGCGCTTTCTTTGGTTACGATCTTATTGCCATCGTCATCCTCGCCCGGTTTTGTTCCTTTCTTTACATAAGAAAGTATACGCTCTTTGATATTTTGATAGGAATTATCAGCCATAAGTTAATATAGATTTGAACTCGCCCTTATTCAACTAACTTCGAACAATGATATCGCCAACTATCTGAGCTTTTACTCTGGTATTTAACCTTTTTGCAATGCTAAAACGATTGGCGTGAATTTCATGTCTCCAAACCTGATTGGATACTTTAATAACCAGTTTTCCTGATTCAAAATGTATATCTGTTACCTGAGATGCGATACGTTTACCAACAACTTCCTCCCAAACAGCCAATACCATTCCTTGCCGGAGTTTCTTTTTATGAGGAAACTTATCCAAATATTTTTGGAGCGAATCGCTTATTGGTTTTGGAGTATCGAATCTCATTCTTCTTCCTTAATTACACCATCCTTAACAGAAAAGAATTTATTTCTATTCCCATCAAAATCGACATATTCTTCGAAAGGTACCGGATTTGCAGAGGTTATAAAAGTTTGTCCTTCATGATCCTGCAAGGCATTAAGAAGGATCTCAGTTTTTTTGAGATCAAGGTCTCCGAAAACATCGTCCAGCATTAAAATGGGAAGGTCGTCAAGTTCATCAGAATAATAGTGAAGTTGAGCTAATTTCAGAGAAAGAGCAAATAATCTGTGCTGTCCCTGCGACCCAAATCGTCGAAGTTCAAAATCATCCAAATAAAAAATTACTTCATCTTTATGTGGGCCGGTCAGCGTTTGTTCTCTTTCTATTTCTTTATCAATGGTTTGTTCAAGTACTTTTTTGTACTGAATCTGAATATCCTGAGCATTGACTGAAGGTTCACAAAAAGTCTGATATTCGAGACCGGTTGTGAGATCCATTCCTGAGATCATGGCATAATCTCTTTCAAGGTATGCTTTAAAGTTTTCGAGTACAGCAAATCGAGCTGCTATTATTCTTGACCCGCTTTCGACAAGTTGAATATCCCAGGGCTCTAAATACGATTTTAATACCGAAACAGAGCCTTGAAAATCTTTTAAAAGAGTATTCCGTTGTCTTCTAACCTTTCGATAATCAATCAGGTCCCGGAGATATGAGATCGAAATTTGACTGATAAAAGAGTCAAGAAAAGATCGCCTTTCTATCGGACCTTCGAGTGTAAGTTTTTTGTCATCAGGAGCAAGAACAACAACAGGAACCATACCGATCAGATCAGAAAGTCGGTCTAGTGGAGAGTCATTTACAAAAATCTTCTTTCCATCTCCACGAGAGTATGAGCAACTTACATCAAATTCAGAACGGATCTTGCCCTCAAAATGACCTTTGATCATGAAATATTTTTCGTCACTGTTTATGACATATTGATCAGTTGTAGATACAAAGCTTCGGGACATGCATAAAAAGTGAATGGCATCGATCAGGCTGGTTTTCCCTGCGCCATTTGGTCCGGTTATTACATTAAGATGCGGAGCCCAGTTAACCGAGGTTTTAACATGATTTCTAAAATGGAGTAATTCCTGCGAAGTAATTCTCATGCTCCAATAGTACAAATAATAGAAGCAAAAAAAGAAGTTGTAGTAGTATATCTATTTGATCAAAAGCATTTTTCTTGTCAAAACTGATGATTCCGTTGTAAGGCGATAAAAATAAACTCCTGAACTAAGGTTTGTTGCATCAAAAGTAACCTGATGAGTACCACTGTTCTTTGGGCCGTTCTGTAGTAAAGCAACTCTTCTGCCAAGCTGATCATAAACAACTAAACTTACATTTTGAGAGCTTCCAAGTTGATAAGTAATTATAGTACTTGGATTGAACGGGTTAGGGTAGTTCTGAGCCAAATTAATTGTTTCGGGGAGCTTAATACTCTCATCATCTTCGGCACTGGTTGGGTTAGCCGCCTCAAAGCTTTTTACAGGCATTGGATTATTAGCGTCGGCATTATTCGAAGCTCCTTCATATGCATTGTCACCAGAATACGTCCAGTTGCTTTCTGCAAAAGTATTACCATCAGGACCAGTGGAGCTACTACGGTATGCCCATCCGTTGGTATACGACCAGGAAGTAGCGCTGGCGTTTGTTTCTCCAAAAATATCCACAACCAGTTCGTTTCCGGTAAAAGCTTTTGTGGAGTCATAGAACAGCTCAATAGCATCGTTGCCATTTATAGCAACAGCCATATCGTCTACTATGTCGGGATTAAAGCCAAACCAAGTATTAAAATTGTTTTCTTCAGTGGCTATATAAATGAACTCACCTTCAGCAACAGAACCCGAAAGTGTTAATTCTACACCATCACTTCCGTCACCATTATTAGCAGAACCAATGCCATAAAAACTCAGGTCTTCAATATTTTCTTTTGCAAATAGTTCAACTCCTTTTGGAGTTCCACCACTAAGCGTTCCGTCAAAAATACCTGTCAGAATTAAACTGGAAGATGATCCGGAACCAATTACTGTATCAGGAGGAGAATCACCGAAATCCTGCACAGTAACCATAGTTGCTTTTCTGCCGCTGGCTGATGCCTGATCTTCCTGCCAGTTGACAGAAGCTTCAGCTATAGTCTCATAATCAGACATCGTAAATGGATCTCCGTTTGGATCTTCTGTTGAAAGACCGGAGTCATAATTAAACTGTACTGATTTTTCCTGTCCCTGATCATCATAATTTACTGTAAAACCAGAACTCTGAATATTCACAATCTCCCCGTTAAGCGGGTTGCTGATGGTAGGGTCAGGATTTGCCGAACCGCCAAAATAAGCTCTTCTTACCAAGGTTGTATCATGCACAAATGGGTTGCGGTTACCCTGAGCAGATTCTGCCCCAAGACTTCTGTCAACTTCTGCCTGATCAACAGGGTCAAGGTCGTGCCAAGCAAGCAGAACATCTTTCATTCCATTAAAGAAGCCTGCATCGTCTGCAACATTTGATCTATCTTGATAGATAGTCCAGAAGTAAAAAATAGCTCTGGCTGTATTTCCTTTGTGATCTTCTCTTACTTCAAAAGATGAGCCACTAAGCAACTCACTATATTGGTCGATATTGGAAGTAGGAACTGAAGTTTGATTAGAAGAATTTCTATACCATCTTGTAGTTTGATTGTCGGGGCTCTCTCCAAATGGTAAACTTCCTCTGGCTTGGTTTACATCTTCTCTGGTAGGAAAAATATGATGAATGTCACCCCGCATAGGTTCATCACTACCAAACATTCCTTGTGGCCAGGTGTGCTCGGTGTTTATTCCTTTATCATAGGACTCGCTTCGAGCTGTACTCGTATTTTGAGCCACCATAATCGTAAACCCGGAATATACACCTGTTAATGTACCATCAGTATTATCGATGTTGTTAGAACCATACATTTGGTCTCTTGCGCCACTATATCCCAAGGGATTAGTAACAGAATAATTAGCCTGTAAGCTGTTAATAAGAGTTTCTCCCGTTTCTAAAGGGAAAATATTGTCTGTTTGACCAAAAACAGTAGTAGCTAAAAAAAGAGAAAATACCGGAATTAAATAACGCATAGATAAAAAAGGAATCTGAAATTATAAATAGGCTAGCTGTTGGCTAAAATCCAAAAGTATGATGTCCCATATAGATTGCATTATCTCCAAGTTCTTCTTCAATACGAAGAAGCTGATTATATTTTGCAATTCGATCTGTTCGGCTCATTGATCCGGTTTTAATTTGCCCGGCATTTGTAGCAACGGCTAAGTCTGCGATGGTAACATCTTCAGTTTCGCCGGAGCGATGGGAAATAACTGCGGAATAACTGTTTTTGTGAGCCATTTCTATGGCATCTAATGTCTCAGTGAGAGTACCAATTTGATTCACTTTAATCAGTATGGAATTAGCAATACCGTTTTCGATTCCATGAGCCAGGCGTTCTGTATTAGTCACAAACAAATCATCACCAACTAATTGAACTTTGTCGCCTATAGCGAGAGTGAGTTTTTTCCAGGCGTCCCAATCATTTTCTGCCATTCCATCTTCAATTGAGATGATAGGATATTTATCAGCCCATTTAGCCCAGAACTCAACCATGGCATCAGTATCTTTGGTAGAGCCATCACTCCATTTGAATTCATATAATCCGGTTTCAGAATTATAAAATTCAGAAGAGGCAGGATCCAGCGCAATAAGGACGTCATCCTGAGGGATGTATCCGGCTTTTTCGATGGCCAATAATATTACTTCAAGAGCTTCTTCATTTGATTTTAAATTCGGAGCAAAACCACCTTCATCACCTACAGCTGTACTATAGTTTTTGTCACTGAGAACTTTCTTCAGATTATGAAAAATTTCTGCACCCATTTGCAAAGCGTGACTAAAAGACTCCGCACCTGCAGGCATTACCATAAATTCCTGAAGATCCACGCTGTTATCCGCATGAGATCCGCCATTGATGATGTTCATCATAGGAACGGGCATGACTTTAGCATTTACTCCACCAACATATCTCCAGAGCGGCATGCCAAGTTCACTTGCGGCAGCCTTTGCGCAAGCCAAAGAGACGCCAAGCATTGCGTTTGCTCCAAGCTTGTTTTTGTTTTCAGTTCCATCAATATCCAATAATAACTGATCCAAAGTTAGTTGATCATAAACAGGCAGCCCTCTGAGTTCATCGGCAATTAAACCATTTACATTGTCAACAGCATTTTGAACACCTTTACCTAAATAGTAGTTTTTATCTCCGTCTCTCAATTCAACGGCTTCATGTTCACCTGTAGAAGCACCGGATGGAACAGCGGCTCTGCCCATTGCTCCGCTAGTCAGAATTACATCTACTTCTACAGTTGGGTTGCCACGCGAATCTATTATTTGTCGTGCAATAAGGTCTTCAATAAAACTCATTTAAAGTCTCCGGGTAAATTAATTTTTAAGATATTAAAGGTACCACGATTTAACATGTTCTTAAAGCCCTTTTATTGAAGCTTTCGTAACTTAACAATTAAATAAACTGACGCATATTTTGAATACAGAACATCCCTGGGTAATACTCTTTGATATTGATGGAACCTTACTAACTGTTGACAGGAAATTTAACCGTCCTTTAATCCGGAGAATTCTGGATGACCTTGAGATCGATTATCCGGATATGGAGAAAGAAGGGTTCTCCGGAAGAACAGACCACGATATTCTGACTTCATTTTTAATAAATCATGATTTTGATGAAGATCTATATAAAGATTTAAAATCAGAATATCTTAAAAGAACAGATCTGGAGATGTTATCAGATCATATAACAAGGCATTTATATGTTGATGAGGCGATCTCCTTCTTTGACGAAATGGGAGCGTACATCGGATTACTTACAGGTAATTATCCCAGCGCGGCCAAGGCAAAGTTGAAAGTAGCTGACATAGATTACAGGTTTAAATTCGGTGCGTTCGGTGAGTTTGACAAAGACCGAAATCAACTACCGCTAATTGCACTCAAAGAGGTGCAAAAAAATCTTGATATAGAAACAGATCCGTCAAAATTTATAATTATCGGTGATACTCCCCGGGATGTTGAGTGTGCAAAATATGCGGGGATGAAGTGTGTGGCCGTAACCACAGGCAGGTTTTCAAAAGAACAATTAGAAATATACGAACCGGATTTAATTATATCTGATTTATCGGAGCCTGAAGAGTGGTTCAAAAAGTTATTAATGAACTAGTCCCACATCCAGCCAAAAATAAAGCTGATTTGTACTGACCCGTAGAATTTTTTTGGATCAAAATTAGGTACGGTTTGAAGTTCAGAATCTACAAACACCGGTGAACCGTCAGGGCTTAGTTGAGGTTGCGCGGGTTCAAGAATTTGTAATCCATTCTCGAAGTAGTAGAAATTGTAACCAAACTGGAAACTCTGCAGATTTGCAAAATTACTGTTAAAGTCGATACCGAGCTCTGCACTTCCGGATAATCCAAGGCGCCAATCTCCTTCGCTCCACCCTGTAAAAACATCATTTGGCCGCTCAATTGTTCCATACCTTACGTTATTGTTTTCTCTGAAGCCGTTGTCGTTACGGTCATTAAAATAGGGATATGAAAAAGCAAAAACGGGTCCCCCGCTCAGGCTGCCAAAAAATCTAAAGTTGTCAGTTATATCTTCTGCGAGAAATCGTTTCTTTAATCCAATAGAGACAGGAAATGCTATGACTCTTCGATATTTTTCGGGGACTGTTTTCGTGCCAAAGAAATAATCAATAAATGTTTGTTCACGGGGATCTTTCAGCCCGGAAATTTTGAAAGTTAAATGTGCTTCGGTATATCTGCTTACAACTTTACGATATTGCCCACCAACACCGAAACCAAAATCATTCGCTCCGAATACAAATCCGAACCCGGATTTGTAACCTTCATCGTATAAATTTTTAGGAACGTCTTTTTTTCTAACTTCCGGTTCTCCAAACTGAGCGAACACATTTGATGTAAAAAGTAGCGTAAAGCTCGCTAAGGTTAATAAAAATAACTTTTTCATATCGGTAAAGTTTTGCATGAAAAGAAAGGTAACACAAATTCAACGAAAAATAACGGATTTTCTTATTGCCTTAAGTCAATAACATGTTATTTTCAGCCAAAATTTAATATGAAATAAATACTGAGTATGAATTCACATACCACGTTTCTGGTTTTTGGTCCGGCTGCAACACTACGCAGAATGTCTGATAAGATGTTTAAAGAATATGCACCGAAGTTCATTTATGAGCACAGCAAAGAAGGAGACAAAGATAAACTTTACGTAGCTGTTTACGAGGAGTATGAAAAGCAGATAAATTCAAGTGTTACTCTCACATGTATATTTGAGAATACTTCTGATCATAATAAGATCGTTCTTAAAAAGACAGGTGGGAGAATGGGATTCAGAGGTAGTTCCTTATCCGAAGAAAGAAATGTAGAGTCGAATGTTGTAGACTTTATCATCGATTTTGGTAAGCGCTTTGGATTAACTGTTCAGGAAGAACAAATTTCTGATATTCCGAAAGAAGATAAAGAAGACGAGTAATGCAAAACACTCTTAATGAGTGGACTGTACTTTCTATGCTGAAATGGGGAACTTCCTATTTCGATAAAAAGGAAGTTAAATCATCTCGATTGAGCATTGAGTGGCTGTTGGCGTATGTCCTGCAAATAAAACGATTAGATTTATACCTTAAATACGATCGGCCACTTTCAGCAGAAGAACTGGATACGCTGAGGCCTTTTGTACAAAGAAGAGCAAATCATGAGCCCTTACAATACATAACGGGAGAAACAGAGTTTTATAACTCAACTCTGAAGGTAAACCCAAGCGTCCTTATTCCCCGGCAAGAAACAGAGCAACTTGTTCATATTATTTGTGAAGAAAATGATAATAAAAAAGACTTGTCAGTCTTAGATATTGGAACGGGTTCCGGTTGTATACCCATAGCGCTTAAAAAGGAATTTGAATCATGGGATGCTACTGCTATTGATATTTCTGATGAAGCTTTAACACTTGCAAAGCAAAACGCTTCTTTAAATAAAGTAGATATAAATTTTATCCAACACGATTTGTTCAATGCTGAATCTGATATTTTTGATTCAGGTTTTGATATCATTGTCTCAAATCCACCATACATTCTTGAAGAAGAAGAAGATGGTTTGGATAAAGAAGTAAAAAACTTTGAACCACATCTGGCTTTATTTTGTAAAAGCATGGCAGATATGTTTGAAGCAATTGAGAAGTTCTGCTCAAAAAATCTCAAAAAAAATGGCAGGGTTTATCTGGAAGTACATGAAAATCATTCTGATGAAATTGTTCAGATTTTCAAGTCTTTAAAATGGAATGTTAAGGCGATTAAAGATATGGATGAAAAGAACAGATTTTTAGTGGCTTCAAAAGAGTAGTTAATCGTAGAAAAAGCGCTTTTTAAATGTAAAATTCAAAATGTGGAAAACTTGTGGAAAAATAATTTTAAGTTATCCCTCCCCTCCGCTGAAAGGTCTCATTCTTTGTTAAGGCAATGTTACGGTATGTCAAGTTAAAAATTAACGTTCTTCATTAAATTTTTTACTCTATTGTCTTGCAATGCTTTACAGGGATTTCATAAATGTGGATAACTTTTGAATCTTCATGTTTATTGCGTTTGACTTGAGTCAAATAATTCTTCATTTTCAATTCAAGATTTTAACAAGCCGGCATTTAATTGCTGTGGATAACTAGCCTTTCGTCTGGGGTTAATAAGAAAATTTTTTTAGGAGATTTGGAATTGAGGATGATATCTGCTGAGGAAGCATGGAACGAGTGCTTAGACATTATTAAGGATAACATAAGCTATCAGAAATTTAAGTCTTGGTTTGAGCCTATCAAACCGATTTCTCTTGCAGATAATACGTTAACCATTCAGGTTCCCAGCCAGTTTTGGTACGAATGGCTGGAAGAGCATTACTATTCAATGTTGCGTTCCACGCTCGCAAAAGTTTTAGGACCGGAAGGTAAGCTTGAATATTCTATAGTAATGGAAAAGTCTGAGCATTTTGAACACAACCGTTCAATTCGTTTGCCTCAACGACCAATGGGTCCGGTTGAACCTCAGGAAATGAACGGAGGTTATAAGGATTATTATCCGGAGAGAATTGAAAATCCATTTGTGATTCCAGGAATCAAAAAGACAAAAGTAGATTCGAACTTAAACAGCTCTTACGTTTTTGATAGATTCATTGAGGGTGATTGTAACCGTTTGGCTCGATCAGCAGCCATGGCAATTGCTGATAATCCCGGAAGTAATTCTTTCAATCCGCTGTTTATATATGGTCCAACAGGGCTTGGTAAAACTCATCTTGCACAAAGTATCGGAAATAAGATAAAGCAGAAGTTCGGGGACGAAAAATCTGTGCTCTATATTTCTTCAGAATCTTTTACTAATGAATTTGTTCATGCCATCAGAAATAACCGTGCAAGTGAGTTTTCAATGTTCTATCGAAATATTGATGTTCTGATTGTAGATGACATTCAGTTTTTCAGTGGAAAAGAAAAAACTCAGGAAGAATTCTTTCACATTTTTAATGCTCTTCATCAGGATGGTAAGCAAATTATCTTAAGTAGCGACAGGGCTCCAAAAGATGTGCCTGATATTGAGGAAAGATTGATCTCAAGATTTGGATGGGGATTAAGTGCCGATCTTCAAATGCCGGAATACGAAACCCGTTACGCAATTCTGGAGCGCAAAGCTCAGGATAACGGGATAGAGATCGATTCAGAAATCATTGAATTTATCGCTCATAATTTTAAATCAAATGTTCGGGATCTGGAAGGTGCTATCATAAAGTTGCTTGCTCATGCATCTCTTCAGAACATAGATGATATTGATTTGGCTATGGCAAAGCGTGTGCTCAAAGACATGGTAAAAGAGTCTAATACTCAGATTTCCATAGAATCAATTCAGAATTATGTGTGCGATTATTTCGGAATTGATACTAATAAAGTTCGTGAGAAAACCAGAAAGCAGGAGATTGTTGAGGCACGACAAATTGCGATGTATTTCTCCAAGAAATATACAAAGTCGAGTTTGAAAACAATTGGACTTCACTTCGGAGGACGCGATCATTCCACAGTAATCCACGCTATATCAACTGTAGAAGAAAGAGTTACTACAAGCCATAAGCACAAGAAAATGCTTGATGAATTGCAGCAGCGTATCGAAGTAGCCAGTCTTTAAAATCATGGATAAGCTCGTAATAAAAGGGCTCAAATTTCATGGGTTACACGGGGTTTTTGAACAGGAAAAGATCATCGGGAATATTTTTGAAGTTGACTTAGCCTTTGGTCTTTCACTTCAAAAAGCAGGCGAAACTGATAATCTAGATCATACCATCGATTACGCTAAAGTAAGGCTGCTTGTGGAAGAGATCATGAAAAGCCATTCTCTCAATTTGATCGAAACACTGACGCTAAATATTGGGGAAAAGCTTTTTAAAGAATTTGATTTGGGCAATCTGGAAGTGAAAGTAAGAAAACTCAATCCACCCATGGAGGGAGAAACTGAATACTCTGAAGTCACAATGCAATGGCCCCGGTAGTAATAGCGTTAGGATCAAATCTTAATAATCCTCATCAACAGCTGCTAGATGCAAAAGAGTTTTTAAAACAGATCAGCAAAACTGAAATTGTTTCTTCATCTATCTACAAATCTGAGCCGGTTGGCCCAAGTGAGAATGACTTTTTGAATGCAGTCATAAAGATCGATACCGATCTAAGCCCATCTCAATTGTTCAATGAGCTCAAAAAACAAGAGAAAAAGCAGGGCAGACCATCCCGTTATCCAAAGTGGACATCAAGAAACATAGATCTTGATATAATTGTATATGATAACTTGGTGCTTGAAACAGATACCCTTATTATTCCTCATGCCGAGTATAAATTCAGAATGTTCGTTCTGTTACCTTTAAAGGAGATTTTTCCGGATTGGAGGGATATAAAAAATGCTCAGACTATAGAGGAGATGATCAAAGAAGCTCCTGAAATCAGAATAGAAAAAACAAAGTTAGCCTGGTAGATGCCGAACCATTTTGATTTTATTGCTATTGAAGGTGTTATCGGAGCGGGGAAAACATCGCTTGCACATTTGCTGGCAGAACGAAAAAATGCCAGAATTGTGCTGGAAGAATTTGAAGACAATCCGTTTCTGCCAAAGTTTTATGAAGACAGAGAGCGGTATGCTTTTCAAACACAATTGGCTTTTTTAGCGAGCCGGTTTAAGCAACAGCAAAATATGATGAGTCAGGATCTGTTTAGTCAGATCACGATCTCAGATTATATTTTTGATAAAGACAGAATTTTTGCGCGCTTGAATCTGGATCAGGATGAAATGGCATTGTACGATAGTATTTTTAATATCATGCAGGGAATTGCGCCTCAGCCTGATTTAATTATTTTTATACAATCGTCGGTTGATCGCTTGATGGAAAATATTGACAGGCGGGGAAGAGATTATGAGCAACATATTACCAGAGATTACTTAAAAGAACTGAATGACGCCTATAATCATTTTTTCTATCACTATAACAGATCTCCTTTGATCACAATAAATGCTTCGGAAATAGATTTTGTTAATAATGAAGAGCATCTGAATTATATAGAACAACAAATTTTTGAGATGCCGTTGCATTCAAAAACACATATTCATATTGCACCATAGACATGTTATTCAAGTTATTACTTATTATAGGTTTTATACTTTTTTTAAGATACGTGAACAGAATGTTCTTACCTTCCAAGAAGAAAAATAGCCAATTCAATCCGTTTCAGGGATTTGGAAATACGCGGTCGACCGGAAGTAACAACAAGAGAAAGAATATCGACCAGATTGAAGACGCTGACTACGAAGACATAACCAATAAAGAAAATTAAATCCATGAATTTCGAAGAGAAATTAAATCACGGTTTCGAACTACTGAAAGACAAAGATATTGACCATGCGTTAGATATAGCGCGGGAACTTCAAAAAGAAAACGAAGATTCTCACGAGGCATATTACTTAGAAGCATTGATCTTTCAACAGCTTGAACAATTTGATCTGAGTTTAAAAAACATTGACAAAGCGATTGAATTGGATAATGAGCAGGCCGCTTATTTTAATTTGCGGGGAAATATTCGCATGAATAAAGAAGAGCTGAAGGAAGCCGAAGAAGATTTTGACAAAGCAATTGAACTTGATGATTTTGCCGGAGCTCACAGAAGTAAAGTAATGTTAATGCTGATGACCGAGCGTGGAGCGGAAGCTATTCCCTATACCATTGACCGCATTAAAAAATCTCCGCAAGACCCCGAGAATTGGATCCTAATGGGAGATATGATCAAGCGCGGAGGTCAAGCCGATAAAGCAGCTACTTACTACGAGCAGGCGCTTAAGATCGACCCTGAGAATGATTACGCACGTAGACAGCTCGAAGAAGAGTAATTGAGCTTGTCATTTCGAACGGATGTGAGAAATCTAAAGATTTTTTTAACATCCATTTCTAGATTTCTCCCTATGGTCGAAATGACAAAGAAGATGATAAGTAATATTTCAAAACTTCAGGATGAATCGAATCGTCTTAAGATCACATTAAGAGATTCGCCTACGCCTGAAGTGCTGTTCAAAAAATAGCATTGAGCGTTAAAGCCTGCTTTGATTTTTCAAGGCAGGCTTTTTTTGTAGTTTAAAAGGTATAAAGATGTTGAAGCGTCTTGACGGTGTGAAGGAGTTAAAGTGTTAGGGTATTTCTTTAGAAATTTTCACCCTAACACTTTAACTCCTTCACACTAATTATCCATTCTTCTAATGCTTTTTTATGAATGTAATAGTATCTTTGACGCCTACTAAGCTCACGTGGCGGAATTGGTAGACGCGCACGCTTGAGGGGCGTGTGACTTAACGGTCGTGATGGTTCGACTCCATTCGTGAGCACTTAAATAAAGCCTGTTTCAATTTTGGAACGGGCTTTTTACTTTTGAATATTCAGCTTTCTAATCTGAAGCACTGGCCATTCTTCTAATTTCGGATTATTTCCTTCATCATAAAAAGCCCACGGACTGTTTGCTATGAAATAAAGGATTCCGCTTTTGATGATACCAAGTGTTGGTTCATTTAATTCCGGAACAGCTCTGTCTACAATTTCAATAGATGAATTACTGATATCCACCTTGGTAACCTGAAAAGGTCTGGTGCCATTCTGCATCAAATACAGTTGACCGTTAGAAAAGTAAAGTCCATCAGTTCCTCGAGTTAATTGGGTTTCTGAAATTACAGGAGTTATCTTTTTTGAGGAGAGATCAACAGAATACACTCCGGTTATATAATCAGATAAGTAAAGTGTGTTTTCTACTCCCAAAGCCAACCCTTGAAGATTAATTAATCCCTCATGTTTTAAGAATTCTTCGGGTTTATCAGCCTGCTTTGTAATTTTGTATACGATCGGCTCAGAGGAATCAGAAACATATACCGCGCCGGTTTCAGTTGTTACCAAGTCACCAAATACATGATGACCCTCAACAGAATAAGATCGAATTAGCTGTTTTTTCTTTAAATCAATTTTAAGCACGGCAGATTTCCCATCCAGAGAATCGGAATATTCACAGTAATTAGGAATAGCAGAAGTGCTAACCCAAAGCAAGTTAGAATCATGTTTATCGAAGGCCATTCCCATTGCACCCCAGAATCCAAATTTCTTTAGATCCAAAATGGGTTTGTGCTCCGATCCGTCTCTATTGAATGAAGAAATAAGTCCGCATCGGACATCAGAAACCAGAAAGTTACCTTTTTCAGGGTGAATTGATATGCCTTCAGGATGAAAGCCTTTTTCTTCAAATTCGAAATGAAGAGAACTGTTGAGAATCGGTTTATTCTGTTCATCAATCTGAGAGAGAAGTTGCTGATATTCCGGTAATGTCTTTAGTGGCGCTAATTTTTCATCTTGGTCAAAATCATTTACAGCATAAAAAGAAGAGCGATATTTCAGAGTTTCAACCGCTTTGTCATGTTGATCATTTAAAGTATAGGCTAAAGCAAGATTGTAAAGAATAGTTCGGTGATTAGGTCTTAATTCATTCGCTTTTTCCAGATGCGAAAGAAATGCAGAGAAATTATTTTCTTCATATGCTTTGTTTGCTGCTTGATAGTATTCTCCGGCGGTTGACTGTGCCTGTAACACAGGAGAGAACAAAATCAGAACGGATAAAAAGATTGAAAATCGCATAACATAATTGATATGATTATGCAGAATAATAATCAAATGAAAAGCGGAAATGAAAATAGTTAATTCATATTCAATCCTTCTCTATCACACAATTGGATTTTCTTTGATAAAAATTTCTTATCCATCTCATGTTTTGATAGATCAAAAGCGACCTGATAATAGGATTTAGCAAATCCATATTGCTTGTAATCCAAAAGCATTGCTCCTTTTGCGGCGTAAAATAAATGTTTGATGGGCTTTGAAATATTCTCTTCAATCTCATCTAACTTTTTGAGACCGGCTTTCGAATCTTTCCATTTACTTAACGCAATTGCATAATTTATTTGAGCGACCGGATTATCATCGATAATTATCAATTTTTGATAACACAAAGTTATGCTTTCCCAATCTGTAGCTTCAAAACTTTTTGCCATACAGTGAATGGAAGAAATAGTAGCTTCAAGATGATAAGCTGAGATACTTTTTGTATTTCGTGATTTGGCAAGCAATGAGGTGCCGGCATGGATCATTTCCTTATCCCACAAAGAACGATCCTGAGTTTCCAGTTCTATCATTTCTCCATTAGCGTTTATTCTGGCCGGGAATCGCGCCATCGAAAAGTAAATAAGTGCCAGCAACGCATAACTTTCAGGTTGGTGATCACCATCAATACTTGAAACAAGAACTGCAAGACGAGAAGCTTCGAAACACAGATCCTCATTGATCACCGAATTACCTGAGGTCTGTTTATAACCTTCATTAAAGATCAGATAAATGATGGTATGAACGGTGTCAATTCGTTCCTTTATTTCGTGAATAAAAGGAGCGTTCAGGTCAATATCCTGTTCCTGAAGAGATTTTTTAGCTCGGTATATTGCTTTCTTGACAGCTTCTGAGCTACTTAGCAGTGCGTTTGCAATTTCGGAGTTATTAAAACCTGATAAGATCTTAAGGGTCAACATGATCTGTTCTTTCTTGTTCAGAAAAGGATTACAGCATGCAAAAAGGGCTCGCAGTTGACTGTCTTTGATCTCTTTATCTAAAAAAAGTTCATCAACTATTTCTTCCAGTTTCTCGCCTGCAAATTGTTCATTCAGACGAGTTCGGTTGCTTCTTTTTTTAAGTTCGTTGATGAGTTTATTCTTTGAAACCTGCATAAGCCAGGCTTCGGGTTGTTCAGGAACGCCTTTTACGCTCCAGGTTTTCATTGCAGCCAGAAAGGTTTCTTGAATAATATCTTCGATAAGAGTGGAATTATCGAACCCAAACAAGCGAATCAGAATGGAAAACATCTTTCCCGACTGATGTCGAAAAAGATGTTCTATATTTTTTGAATCAGAATATGTGAGTTTGGTATCCACTTACATTTTCATGACTTCCCGAACTTCAACACTTCCGCCCAATCCCAAAGTGGGACATCCTTTAGCTAGTTCAGTAGCTTCTTCCAAGCTATTTGCATTAATGATGTAGAAACCGCCTAATAGCTCTTTCGATTCTATAAATGGTCCATCAGTTACTACTTTATTTTTCCCTGTTATAGTTTTGGCATCGGGAAGCAATGGCTCGCCGGAATCATAGTGGTTTCCAAGACTCTCTATCCAACTCATATGCAGTCCAATTTCTTTCTGCATGTCTTCGGGCGACATTTCATTAAAAGCCTCTTCCCGGTCAAATAATAATAGCATGTATTTATTCATGTTCTTTCAATTTTTTAAAGTTGATGTTCACTCTGATAACAAATCAGAATTGAAAATGGGGACATAATTCAGAATCAATTCCTTGCTTTAAATCGAACGGCCATACCTCCGCCTCGAGCCATATTTATTTTTAGGGTAGAAACCGAGTTTACGATCTGTCCATATTTGATCAATAACTGAGGCCTTACTTCATAGTCTGCGGCCGGACCATCAGAATAGATAATGGCTTCATATTCTTTTCCATCATCCAGAAAACTCAGATCCACTACATATTCCCGTGCATTTTCATTTGTTACAGCGCCCAGATACCAATCATCAGAATTTCGGTCTTTTCTTACAACAGTAACATGTTTCCCAATTTCACCAGCAAGCACTTTCGTGTATTCCCAATCGGTAGGAACATCTTTTATAAACTGAAATGGGATAGGATAATTTTCATAGTTATGGATCAGGTCAGCAGCCATATGAAGCGGACTGTAAATGACTACATAAACGGCAAGTTCACCCGCCAGAGTAGAGTGAACTCTGTTCTTTGGTCGACCTTCTTCATTATCTTTCAATAAAAGATCGAGAACTCCGGGTGTATAGTCGAACGGACCGGAAAGCATTCTGGTAAACAAAATTGTTGGAATGTAATCCGGGGGATTTCCTCCGTCTCCACTCCATGCATTGTATTCTTGTCCACGGGCTCCTTCTCTGGTCATCATGTTTGGCCAAGTTCTGCGAATTCCTGTGTCTTTGATCGGCTCGTGAACATCCAGCATAATTCCGTGTTCTGCCGCTTTTTCTACCACTTGTCGATAATGACGAACCATATATTGTCCATGATGCCATTCTCCGTTCGCTATCATATCCCCAACATATCCGGATTTGATAGTATTGATTCCTAATTTTTGATAGTAATCAAAAGCATCATCAATCTGAGATTCGTAGTTTTCAATTCCTGTTGAAGTTTCATTATGCATGATAATATTGGTGCCTTTGGATTGAGCATAATCAACCACTTCTTCCAGATCATAGTCCGGATAAGATTCAGTAAAACTGAATTGATAGGCATTTTTTGTCCAATCACCGTCCCAGGTTTCATTCCATCCTTCAACCAACACTCCGTTGAACCCGTGTTTTGAGGCAAAGTCGATCCATTCTTTAGTGTATTCAGTAGTAGCTCCGTGCTTTTCGCCGGAATGCCAGGTTTTTCGATTCAGGTGCATGTCCCACCAAATGCCTACATATTTCCCCGGCTTGATCCATGAGGTATCTTCAATTTTAGAAGGCTCATTCAGGTTTAGTTCAATGTAATTGTTCACTAAACCATCCAGATTTTCATTTACTTTGATGGTTCTCCATGGAGATACAAAAGGAGTTTTCGCCCTAACTTTATGGCCGGTTCCATCCATCCAAGGGAAAAGAGTAGCCTGCAGTCTATTTTCTCCACGGTTGATCAGCGACATCGAAGAATAATCCGTTAATGCAGCTTCATGAAAACTCAGATATAATCCGTTATCTGTTTTCATAGTTAGCGGGGTTGCTGCAGTATCAATTTCTGATGCTTTTGAAGCAATGTTCAGGTGTTCATATCTGTTCGGGATATAAGCTTGTAGCCACCAGGAATCATGATCATCGGCTAATACGAATTCTGTCTTTTCTTCCATGATCACAAACTCATTCATAGCTTCCTGATCCGGCCATTCATAGCGAAACCCAAGTCCGGTATCATATAATCTGAAAATGACATTCATTCTTTTACCGGAATCATGTTTTAGATAAACAGCTAATTCCTGATGATTGTCTGCAATTTCTTTCACTTCACCCCAGGGCTGTGTCCATGTACTGGAAGAATCCCTTTTTCCATAACCGATTATTTCGAAGTTTTTACTAAGATCTTCTTCTTCCAACACCACACCCAGATCAGAAGAAAGAATTACAAACTCGGGACCTTTATTTAATCGGTAAGTAGGAACACCGCTCTTTAGCTCAAATATTAGTTGAAGTTGGCCTGATGGAGAATCCAGTAATTGAATGGGAGAAGTTGCTTTCTTTGCCATTCTGTCGATTTTGGTGTTCAGACAGGATGTAAAAACAATTAATAAAAAGATCGGCACAAATCTGAAAAGGGTAGACATTTCGTAGTATATAAGTGAGTGATAAAAAGGAAGGTACTAAATGAAGTCATTACTTAGAAAATGAAATGGAATTAGCGGTTAAAATTGTTAACCATTTGTGATATAACTCAATGCCTAAATATGTTACTTATAGAAAACAAAAAGAAACATGAGAAATACTATGTTTAAGAAATTATTATTTACGGGGCTGTTTTTAAGCCTTACATCTTTAACTTTTGCACAAAGCGAGAGTATGGAAAAGAAACTGGAAACGGCTACTTTTGGTGCCGGATGTTTCTGGTGTGTTGAAGCTGTATATGAGCTGGTAGAAGGCGTGGAATATGTAGAATCCGGTTATTCCGGTGGACACGTTGAAGATCCTTCATACAAACAAGTAGTAAGAGGAAATACCGGTCATGTGGAAGTGGCCAGAGTTCACTATGATCCTTCAGTAATTTCTTACGAACAATTACTGGAAATTCACTGGCACTCGCACGACCCAACTACTTTAAACAGACAGGGAAATGATGTTGGTGAGCACTACCGCTCGGTAATATTTTATCATAATGAAGAACAGAAAAGAATAGCAGAGGCTTCATTAAAGAAAACAGACAAATCCGGTTTATGGGATGATCCGATTGTCACAACCATAGAACCTCTCAAAAACTACTATGTGGCTGAAAATTACCACCAGAATTACTTCGAGAACAATCCTAATGCAGGATATTGCTCATATGTAATTGCTCCGAAGATCAAAAAATTCAAGAAAGAGTTTAAGCATTTGTTGAAGAAGTCTTCTTCATAATGAAAGGTAGTATTTGATTTTAAAGCTCGTTTCTAAAAAGAAACGGGCTTTTTTATTACAAAAAAAAGCCCTCCGAAATCGAAGGGCTTATAAATGCAAGTAGTGAAGACCTTAGTCCTCGTTAGTTTACTTATTCATTAGTTTTTTAAAGTCGTTGAGTGTGCCACGCACAGCATCAGCCGACTGATGCATAAGATCGGTTTCTTCTTTGGTTAATTCAACCTCAATTACTTCTTTGATTCCGCCTTTGCCTAATTTCACAGGAACGCCGATGTAAAGATCATCTACACCGTACTGCCCATCAATATGAGCACAAACCGGGAAAATTCTGTTTTGGTCAAGAAGTATTGCTTCCACCATTTGAGCAGCAGCAGCACCTGGAGCATACCAAGCTGATGTTCCCATCAAACCAACAATCTCTCCACCGCCTTTTTTAGCACGGTTTACAATTTCTTCCAGTCTTTCATCAGAAATGAAGTGTGTAATTGGCATTCCGGCAAGCGTAGTAAATCTTGGAAGAGGAACCATAGTATCACCATGTCCACCCATTAACAATGCTTGAATATCTTTTGGAGAAACGTCTAGTTCTTCAGCGATGAATGCGCGGTAACGAGCAGTATCTAAGATCCCAGCCATTCCCATTACTTTCTCGTATGGAAGTCCGGAAGCATCTTTAGCAACCTGAACCATCACATCTAAAGGATTAGAAACAACGATAATGATCGTATCAGGAGAGTGCTTTACCAATTGCTCAGTTACGCTTCTAACAATGTTTGCGTTGATCTCTAAAAGATCGTCACGACTCATTCCCGGTCTTCTTGGAACACCGGCTGTAATCACACAAACGTCTGAATTTGCAGTATCTGCATAATCAGTAGTTCCTTTAACTCTTGTATCGAACAAATGAATCGGTGATGCTTCCCACTGATCTAAAGCTCTTCCCTTTGATGGGTAAAATGTTTTATCGTCTTCTTTGCGTTCAAGATCAACGGCGATCACTTCTTTGGCGAAGTCTCTTTGAGCAACGCTTAATGCTACGGTTGAACCAACATTTCCACCTGCTCCTACAACTGTTACTTTCATTAGATTATTTGTTTGTGATTAAGTTTTATGAAAATCCCTTTCAGACTCTAAAATTATGAATTATATATGATGAATGTTGAATTAATTCGATTTCAGAAATCATAATTCAGCATTCAAAATTCTTAATTTCTTCTCGAGTCTTTTCCCCACATCAATTTATTCCTGAGTGTTTCAAAGTAATCCTGACCGGGTAATCTTATTAAGTTAAATGCCAGATCAGAAGCAATGATCTCAACTTCCAGTGGCAGTGTATCCACATTACAATGCACACCATCATATGAAAACGAAACATCGCTTTCCTGTTCTTCTACTCGGATCTTCAATGGTTTGTCTGATCGAACTACCAGAGGCCGTGTAGTTAGCGTGTGTGGATTAATAGGCGTAACCAGCATCACTCCCGATCCCGGAACAACGATCGGTCCTCCTGAAGATAAATTATATGCAGTTGAGCCTGTGGATGAAGCAACAATTAATCCATCCGCCCAATACGTATTAATCAAACTGCCGTCATATTCAGCCGTTATATTGATCATGGCTGTAGAATCTTTACGGGCGAATAAAAATTCATTTAACGCATAATATTCGTTGCCAATAGTATCTACGGCTTTAAGAAAATGACGCTTGTCAATGGTGTAGTTCCCACTTTTTACCTTTTTAAGTGCTTCATTGAGATCTTCAAATCTGGTATCGGTCATAAAGCCCAAACGACCACCATTTACTCCCAAAATTGGTTTGGAAGAATGGGACGAAATTCTCGCCGTATATAAAATTGTACCATCTCCGCCAATTACTATAACCACATCACATTCATCAATAGCGTCGTTGTCAGAATTCATTTTTTGAATTACATCAGGGTTATCAAGACCGGTAAGCTTGCAAGTATCTTCAGAGATCAAAAGAGAAACAGAATTTTTGCCAGCCCAATTGATAGTTTCCTTAAGAACCGCTTTTACTTCAAATTTATTGGGGTTGGCAACTACAGCAAATTTCATATTAATTTGATTGATTAATAGTTACCCCGTCAAAAGAAATATTCCATGGATGTTTTGAGATCACGATCCCGGAGACGGTTGGCTTTGATAAAATAAGAACAGGCATTTTCCAGGTTATTGCCTTAGTGGCGGAAGGAAAATAAATAGTTGAAAAGGTGACATCTTCAGTTACAGCATACGATGAATTCATAACGATGGTAACACCGGTGCTTGATATTTTTTCGGCAATGGCATCAGCAAGAAATACTTCTGACGGATTTTCTGTGTACGCAATATATGCTGTACGTTTTTCCAAGCTGTCGGATTTCGGTGACTTATTATGGAAAGTTAATTCACCCAATGTACTTTCAAAATCATAAAAATCATCATTCTGATCAGTTATAAAAGAAAATAAAGAGGTGTTACCGGATTCAGGATTGTAGTAGAAATTAATTTCATTACTAACTGATGGATCGTAAAGCGAAAATGCTGATTCAAACATAAAATCCAGAGACCCAGTTGAATCGGTAACCTGTTGAATAGTGTTCGGCCCTATTTCAAGAAGCGCATCTAAAGAGCCTTTGGCAAAATCCTGATATAAGTCAGCTTCTTTTTTCCCATGGGTAATGTCAATACGAGTTGGAACAGTTTGTTCCTGAAAGTAATCGTCATTAGAAGCAAGTATAAGAAGGTTATTTTTTTTCTGAGCCAGATAATAAATCCCGGTTCCGATAGGCTGAACAATAGGTGTTTTGTTTGAAGGAAGACTTTCTCCCGGATAAACAGAAGCCAGTGGATGAGCCAGTTTCTGCAAAAACCGGCTGTCTTTTTTAGCTAACTGCATTACCAAAGTTGAGTCATTTGAAGCAGAAATCCCCTCAATAGAATTAATGGTTCGGTTTGCAGGAATTTTAATGTATGTCTGTTCGGTGTGAAATGAATTAAATCCTTTTATGGATGTAAATAACTGAGCAGCATTATCAGGAACCAGAATTGACGCCATTCTTTCAAAGTTTTTAACGATGTCTTCAGGAACTACCTGTCTTCCAATTCCGCTGGTAAACCTGGAGTCACTGTGATAGAATACATTATCACGAAGTGTAAAAGTATACCGGAGTGAATCCCGGCTGATCGTCCATTTTTTAGCTATTGCAGGCTGGATGACACCTTCTGAATCAATTCTGGTTAAGCCATCATAAATCAAAGAAAAAACCCTAAATTCACTGCTGGTAGTTCCAAAAAGAGGATCTAGCGTTCGGATAGCATTTAGCTCACCTATTTTGATAGCAGTAAAATCGTCTTGAACGACCGTTTTTTCAGATGATAATTCATTATTAGTCTTTTCGCCGGGCAAAATTCCCGAAGAATCATCTACAATGGTTACTTCAGTGCTTTTTCCGCAGGAAACAATCAGAAAAAGTAAACATACTATGCTTATCGCTTTAAATCTCATAAACTAGTTTTTTATACCTTTTAAACCTTTAATGCCTTTTACCGCTTTTTCATTCAATAAGTTGGTGTCATAACTCTGAACACGGCCATTTTTTTGCTGATGATTTCGGAGAGCGATTTCTACCAGTTCATCAATAAGCTGTTTAAATGAGATGTCAGACTTTTCCCAGAGATAGAATGAAAAAGATCCCGGAATAGTATTGATCTCATTGAAATATACTTTTTTGGTTTCAGCATTTACCAGAAAATCTAATCGTGCAACTCCGCTCGCTCCGAATGTATTAAAAGTCCGAATAGCCAGTTCTCTGATTTCTTCGGTAAGTTCAGAGGAAATGTCAGCCGGAATAACACGATCCGCAGAAGCCATTCCTTTATCGGCACCTTCTCCGCTTTGATATTTATCTTTAAAAGAAAGTGTTTCTGTGGTTCCCAAAGGTTTTTCGCAAACACTGGCTCGGCATTCTTGCGCTGTACCTAAAACCGAACAATTTATTTCCATCAGTGGCTGAACAGCTTCTTCGATCAACAAGTGAGCGTCGTATCGGAAAGCCATTTCAACTGCGTTGATCAACTCATCTTGAGAGTCGGCTTTAGCCACGCCAATACTGCTTCCTAAACTGCAGGGTTTAACTATTAGCGGATATCCAAGGATCTCAGCTTCTTTGATTATTGTTTCCTGATCTGTTTCCCAATTTGATTCATAAAAATCCAGGCTGTCTGTTACCGGGATATCATTGGCTACACATACTTGCTTGGCCTTTACCTTATCCATCCCTAAAGATGAAGCCAAAACATCGCTTCCTGTGTAAGGCACATTAAAGAAGTCACAAATTCCTTGAAAGGCACCGTTTTCTCCTCCACTGCCATGAAAAGCGCAAACTACTGCATAAACAGGATATGACTTCGGTTTCGAAAACAATCCGGAAGAGTTTTGTTGTTTAAGGTGCGTTCTTCCGATGTCATCTTTAACAAAAGCGCATTGAAGAGCATTTTCTTCAAGTAATGATAAATCCTTGTAAGTTTCTAACTCTAAAAGCTGGTTTCCTGTAAACCATTTTCCGGATTTGCTGATGTACAACGGAACGAGGTTATATTGAGAGTTTTCCATACTGGAAATAGCTTGTATAGCTGAAAGCACAGAAACTTCATGTTCTGGAGAAACGCCGCCGAAGGCAATTATCAAATTCTTAGTAGACATAGAGATAATGAAATTTTTTTATTGATGGAAAATAGGGAATTGTTTGTGCTTTTCATTAACAATTAAACTCTTTCAAATTTGTTCCGACACAAGTTTTTTCTGATCTTCAATGTCCTGTCAAATCTTCAAAATACATACATGAAAAAAGTAATTTCGACCATAAGTGAACTGGATTTTACAATAGCTGATCTGAAGCCGATGCCGGCTCCTAAAAAAGTGTTGTTAGTAAAACCAACCCATTTCGCCGTTGAGTATGTAATTAATCCGCATATGAAAGGTCATGTGGGACAAATTGATAAAATGGCTGCGATGGATGAGTGGGAGCATCTGAAAAACGGCTACGAAGAATTAGGATTTGATACACATGTACTCGAAGGCGTACGTGGATTGCCGGATATGGTTTTTTGTGCAAATCAGAGTCTTCCTTATATAGATGAGAGCGGGAATAAAAAAGTATTGATGAGCGTGATGCATGCCGATGAACGCAAAGGAGAAGTGCCGCACATTCAAAAAATGTATGAAGACAGTAGTTATCAGGTATTTCATTTAGATGGAGAAAAATTTGAAGATTTTGAAGGAATGGGCGATGCACTTTGGCACTACAAAACAGGTCTGATCTGGGGTGGTTATGGGTTCCGTTCCTCACAAGAAGTGTACGACTTAATAGCTGATATGTATGATGTACCGGTAATAAGGTTGGAGCTGTTGAATGAAAAATTCTATCACTTGGATACTTGTTTATGTATTCTGGATCAAAAAACGGCGCTGATCTATCCGAAAGCTTTTACCAAGAATGGACTGGATCTTATCCATGCGTTATTCGACAATGTTATTGAAGCATCTAAATATGAAGCAGAGGAACTTTTTGCCTGTAACGCAACTTCTCCTGACGGCAAAAATGTGTTTATTCAGCAAGGCTGCACGGATGTAAACCAGAAATTAAGAGATCACGATTTTAATGTACATGAATTCAGTACTGCTGAATATCTGAAAAGCGGCGGTAGTGTATTCTGTATGAAAATGATGTTGTGGTAGAGTTCGAGCAGGATTCTAATTGATTTTCAAGATTGGCATGATTTAATTATTTGGTATTGTTTAGCTTGCAATAAACTGGTGAATCCTGTTCGTCCAGTAAATCCTTAACAATCCGGGTAAAAATGAAGCATAAAGAAATCACTCACCAAATTATTGGCTGTGCGATGAAGGTTCATACTACCTTAGGAAATGGCTTCCAAGAAAGCATTTATCAAAGATGTCTGGAGATAGAACTCAACAAAACTAGTCTTACTTTTACCAGAGAGTTTACAATGCCAATTATGTATGAAGGAGTTCAGGTAGGTACAAGAAGAGTCGATTTTCTGATAGAGAACGAAATTATGGTTGAATTGAAAGCAGTAATAGAACTTGAAGATGTGCACCTTAATCAAGCCAAAAATTATCTCGAAGTATATAATGTTGAATCTGGTTTACTTATAAATTTTGGAGCAAAAAGTCTGGAATTCAAAAGGTTGTTTAATAATCAAGCGAGGGACCTGGATTAAGTCAGGATTTACTTGATTAGCCGGATTTTGGTACTGAACTTTTAGCTGATTAATAACCTCGAAAAGTAATCCTGAGAATCCTCTAATCCTTATTAATCCTGGTCCATTTTTTATTTTAAACGGCTCTGCCTACTTTCATAGCAATAACTAACTAAATTTTGCCATGAAAAAGCTTTTCCTTCCTGTATGCGCACTTTTATTTATTTTTGGCGCATGTGATCCTGAACTAAATCGTCTGAAACAACAAGCTGATAACATCACCATAATGCGTGATGATTTCGGAGTTCCTCATGTGTATGGCAAAACGGATGCAGATGCTGTTTTTGGTTTAATGTATGCTCAGGCTGAAGATGATTTTCCCCGAATTGAAAGAAACTACGTGTGGGCTATTGGCCGGCTTGCAGAAGTAGAGGGTGAAGATGCGTTATACAGCGATCTTCGTGCTCGGTTATTTATGACTAAAGAAGAAGCTATTCAAAATTATAACAACGCTCCAGGTTGGCTTAAAGAATTGTGCGATGCCTGGGCTGATGGATTGAATTATTACCTTGCGACACATCCGGAAGTAGAACCAATGTTGCTCGAAAAATTTGAACCGTGGATGCCGATGTATTTTAGTGAAGGTTCCATTGGTGGAGATATTGAACGCGTTTCAACAAGAAGAATTAAAGCCTTTTACGAAGACAAAGCTTCTCTTTCGTTGAATGAATTTGGAAACGGTTTAACCGTTGTTGATCCGTATGAAGAGCCAAAAGGATCTAACGGAATTGCAGTTTCCGGCGAGCTCACGGAATCAGGAAACGCAATGCTGCTGATAAATCCACATACCTCATTTTATTTTCGTGGCGAAGTTCATGCAGTGAGTGAAGAAGGCTTAAATGCGTACGGTGCAGTAACCTGGGGACAGTTTTTTATCTATCAGGGATTTAATGAAAATACCGGTTGGATGCATACTTCTACTTACACGGATGTGATTGATGAATTCAAAGAAACTATCGAAGAGCGTGATGGAAATCTCATGTACAAATATGGGGAAGAGTGGAGAGAAGTTGAGACAGATTCAGTCACGTTGAAATACAAAGATGGAAATGAGCTAAAAGAAAAAACTCTTCCAATGTATCGAACTCACCACGGGCCAATCACACACATGATAGATGATCAGTGGGTAGCAACGGCAATGATGTGGGAACCGGTGAAGGCATTAGAGCAATCTTATACCAGAACGAAGAAAGCTAATCATGCTGAGTTCAATGAAATGATGGAGATTAAAACCAATTCATCAAACAACACTGTTTTTGCTGATTCAGAAGGAAACATTGCATACTATCACGGGAATTTTATTCCAGTTCGGGATACTCAATTCGATTATACACAGCCTGTAGATGGAAGCGACCCTGCAACCGATTGGCAGGGACTTCATCCGGTAGACGAAGCAATCACTTTGCTGAATCCCGGTAATGGCTGGATCCAAAATGCGAACTCGACTCCTTTTACTGCGGCGGCGGAATTCAGTCCGAAGAAAGAAGACTATCCGAATTACATGTCTAGGATTTCTGAAAATTTCAGAGGGGTTCATGCGCAAGATCTTTTATCAGAAGCAGAGAATCTGACACTAGACGGATTGATCGATCTGGCTTACTCACCCAGAGTTCCTGCTTTTGAAGAGTTGATTCCGGGAGTGGTTCGGGCTTATGATCGTTCTAACAATAAATACGGAGTTCCTAAAGAAGCGATTGATGTATTAAGAGATTGGAATTTCGAAACAAATGCAGAATCAGTAGCAATGACCATCGCTCATTTTTATGGTATCAACTTCATGCGAAATGGTGAAGCTCCTGATGGATTGAATTTCATGGAGCGGTTTTCATATTACGGAACCAAAGCACCTTTTAAAGAGCGGTTAGAAATTCTGAAAACCACTCTAGATCAGCTTGACGAAGATTTTGGAAGCTGGAATACAGCCTGGGGGGAAGTAAACCGATTCCAAAGGCTGGACGGAAGTATTGAGCCTCATTTTGATGATGCCCAACCAAGTTTACCCGTTGGTTTTGCCTCCGGCAGATGGGGAGCGTTAGCTTCTTATGGAGCTAGAACCTACGATACTAAAAAGATCTACGGAACATCCGGGAACAGCTTTGTGGCTGTTTTAGAATTTGGAGATAGTTTAAAAGCGAAAAGCATCCTCGCCGGTGGACAAAGTGGAGATCCTGATTCGCCTCACTTCTTTGATCAGGCTGAACCCTACATCAACGCCAAATTCAAAGATGTAGCCTATTACCGAGAAGATGTAGAAGCTAGAGCGGAAGAGACGTATAAGCCGGGGAAGAGAAAAAACTAAAGAATATCCAATATCCAACAAGGAATATTCAATGTTGAATAGTTCGTCATCCTGAACCATGTGCTGAACTTGATTCAGGATCTGTGAAGGTACGCTCTAATTCCGATATCATTAGTAATCAAAGCTCTACTCCCCACAGATTCCGGATCAAGTCCGGAATGACGAAAAGGAGAGGGTCATCCTGAGGATACTTCCGAAGGATCTGCAAAACTATTCTCAGTATATAAATAATTGCGCAGATTTATCGCTACCGTTCTGAATGACTTTACAAGAAACAGGATCTACCTTTGATGGGAGATGATTATCCAAACAGTTCTTTGGATGATCCAAGGGATGTGTGAAGTTTACTAATTTCTAAACCTCACACATCCTCCGCCTTTTGATCTGTTCGATCAAAATCCACCTCCTTCAAAGGAGGAATTTTAATTCGAATATATAAAAACTCCTGTATGTCATTTCGACCTGGGGGAGAAATCTAAAGTTTTACTAAATGCTGTTTTTGGTTTCTCAGTCGCTGTACTTCTTCGAAGTGTCAATCTTTATTTTTAGCTAAGCAGATTTGTTGCGTAACGCAGTTCTAAAACAAAAAAAGCCTCGCATTAAAAAATGCGAGGCTTTTGAAATCAGTTAATCAGTGATCAAAGTCAGCGATCAATCTTCACCCAAAAACGGATATCTGTAATCCGTTGGAGTTACAAAAGTTTCCTTGATCGTTCTTGGAGAAACCCAACGTAATAAGTTGATCATAGATCCTGCTTTATCATTGGTTCCTGAACCTCTTGCTCCACCAAATGGCTGCTGACCAACAACGGCGCCGGTCGGCTTATCATTGATGTAGAAGTTTCCGGCAGACTGCTCCAATCGCTTGGTTGCAAGCTCGATCATATATCTGTCCTGACTGAAAATAGAGCCTGTCAATGCATACGGAGAAGTGTTATCAACCAGCTCAAGCGTTTCTTCGAATTTGTCTTCGTCGTACACATAAATGGTAATAACCGGTCCAAAGATCTCTTCGCACATAGTCGTGTACTTCGGATCTTTAGAAAGAAGGACGGTTGGCTCTACGAAATATCCTTTCGACTTATCGTAGTTACCACCTGCTATAACTTCAACATCATCGCTGGCTTTAGCATCATCAATATACTTTGCAATGTTGTCGAATGATTTCTCGTCAATAACAGCATTTATGAAATTACTGAAATCTTCCGTGCCACCCATTTTGAAAGACTTAAGATCTTCAATCACATAATTTTTCACATCTTCCCAAAGGTTAGACGGAATGTATGCTCTGGAAGCCGCGGAACATTTTTGTCCCTGGAATTCAAAAGCACCACGTGTAATTGCGGTTGCAACTTGTTTTGCTCTGGATGATTTGTGAACCATGATGAAATCTTTTCCACCTGTTTCACCAACAATTCTCGGGTAAGATTTATACTTTTTGATGTTCTCTCCAATAGTTCTCCAAATATGTTGGAATACTCCGGTACTTCCGGTGAAATGAATTCCACCAAAATCTTCGTGTGAGAAAATCACATCTCCGGTAGTAGGTCCGTCCACGTAGATCAGGTTGATCACGCCATCAGGAACACCTGCTTCGCGGAAAACTTCCATCAATACATTTGCAGAATAAATCTGAGTGAAAGCAGGCTTCCAAACAATGGTGTTACCCATCATAGCTGCAGAAGTTGGTAAGTTACCTGCAATAGCTGTGAAGTTGAATGGAGTAAGTGCGAATACGAAGCCTTCCAACGGACGTTGTTCCAATCTGTTCCAAACACCATCTGATGATTCGGGTTGCTGAGAATAGATCTGAGTCATGTACTCAACATTGAATCTCAGAAAGTCAATGATCTCACATGCAGAATCAATTTCTGCCTGAAATGCATTTTTTGACTGACCCAACATAGTTGCCGCATTCAATTTCGCTCGGTAAGGACCTGCGATCAATTCAGCAGCTTTCAGGAAAATACTGGCTCTGTGTTCCCAACCCATGTTTGCCCAATCTGCTTTCGCTTCCATAGCAGCATCAATAGCCTGCTTAACATGAGAAGCATCACCTTCAGAAAAATGACCTAAAATATGCTTGTGGTCATGTGGTGGAGACATTGGCTTTTTGTTATCGGTAGTAACTAATTCGCTTCCGATATACATTGGAACGTCAATTTCTTTTGATCGAGCTTCTTTGAGTGCAGCCTGAAGTTCTTCTTTTTCAGGAGAACCCGGAGCGTAGCTCAAAATAGGTTCGTTGATTGCCGGTGGGACGTTAAAAAATCCTGTTGCCATGGTTTCTGCTTTCCGTTTTGAAATTCAAATTTTTAGAGACTTAAATATACGGTTTTCCAGATGGATTATGAAGGAAGGTTAGTTAAAGGTTATTAGTTATTGGGAGGAGTACTAATAACCTTTAACAAATAACCAGCTACATTCACAGCTTCTCCAAAAACTCTTCCGCTGTATCCAAGCGACCCTGTAAAGTCTCTTCATCCATCTTGTCCAAATTACTGAGCAGCATATTTAATCTGGGGTTTCCTTCAAAGAAATCACGATGTATATGCATAAATCTCCAGAACAAAGCATCCCAGGGTTCATTCCATTCTGCTTTGCCGTAATCACTCATTTTCTTGATGTAATTACTGCTGCTGATATAAGGCTTGGTTGCCATCAATCCCCCATCGGCAAACTGACTCATTCCATAGATGTTCGGTACCATGACCCAATCGTAAGCATCGATATACATTTCCATAAACCATTTATAGACTTCGTCCGGATCGAATTCACAGAGTAACATGAAATTACCAAGGATCATCAGCCGTTCAATGTGATGATTGTATCCGGTTTTAAGAACCTTTTTGATTGCATCATCAACAGGTTCAATTCCGGTTGTGCCATCATAAAACGAATCCGGAATTTTTCGGTCAAAGCCCCAGAAGTTTTCAGTGCGTTCCTGAGTACCCTTCTTTTCATACAACCCCCGCATGAATTCCCGCCAGCCTATGATCTGACGAATAAATCCTTCCAGCGAATTAATTCTGATATCGTTTTCTTCAGCATATTTCAAAGCTTCATCAACAACAAACTGAGGAGTTAGCAATCCAACATTCAGCATCGGTGTAAGTACGCTGTGATTGAGAATTCGTTTATCAGATACAATGGCGTCTTCATACGGACCGAATTCATCAAAACGCTGTTCAAAAAATTGTTGAAGCCATTTCCTTGAACTTTCGAAATCAGTAGGATAAAGTTGAATTTCAACCAGTTCTCCATAATTATTAGCAAAGTTCTCTTCTACATACTCCCGAGCTTTTTTGTAGAAATCAGTTTCTGCCGGGAATTCAATATTTGGTGGAGTTTTCTTCTTAGGATATTTCTTTCGGTTTTCTTTGTCATAAGTCCAATCACCACCTACCGGATTATCCTCTCCTTCGATTAGAATTCCACGTTTTTTCCGTTCTTCTTTATAAAATGAAGTTTGAAAGAATTTCTTTTCTTTTGAGCCAAACCAATCCTGAAGATCATCTCTTGTATTCAGAAATAATTGATTTTCGTATTCTTCAATTTCTATATCGTATTTCTTAGCAGAATCAGTAATCCTTTTCTCCAACCAATTATCAGTAGGATTCAGTAAGCAGATCTTTTCAATTCCTTCATCTGAAAGATGGGCAAATAGCTCCCGAATATCAGATTTAGAATCAATCGCTTCGATGTATTCAACATCTTTATCCTGATCTTTCAACCAGGACTCATAAAACTTCATGGTCGCCCGATGAAAAGCGATCTTTTGTTTATGAAATTTATACTGATTGAAGAAGAGTTCTTCCTCTATCAAATAAATTGAAAAGCCATTGTCCAAAAGGGGACTCTTTTCAAAAAGCTGATGCGGAAATACTAAGTTTACTGTTTTCATGGTAAATTTTACCCCCTCCTTTGTTTCCTCCCCAAGTGGAGGAAGACTTTTTAAATTAGTATGGATCTAATTTAAATAGCTTCCCCTCCTTGGAGGGGATTGAGGGGAGGGTCATTATTTAGTAGTTTTCATTTTTTTGCTTCTCCTACACCTTTCACTGCAATACTTCACACTGTCCCAGTTCTTTTCCCATTTCTTTCTCCAGGTGAATGATAGCCCACATTTAAGGCATATCTTTTCAGGTAAATGTTCTTTTTTATGAGCCATCAAACAGATCCTTTGGATGCATCAACTCTTTTTTAGCTTTATTCCAGAATTTGAAAAACGATGGATAATATCCTTTCACCGGAAACATCCAGTCTCGGGGTTCTTCATTACCTGAATAATCATTCAAAGGATGTTCTTTGAAATAAATATCTGAATCAGATAGAGAAAACTGATTTTTTAACTCTTCAAATTCACCAACGTAAATCTGAAGATTTGGAATATTTTCTCCAAGATCAGTTATAAATTGAATAGAGCTTTCAGACACCGGGTACTTCTCAAAAACGGAAGGTTCCAGTAGTAAAATGCGATTCGTATCTTCGTCTTCTCTCCACTTAGGATCCATATTATAGAAATTGTAGATCAATGTGGGTTTTTTCGAATCAATTTTGATCTCTTCGGACTTTGGAAGTGGTGTTTTTAACTTAGGAAGGACTAAATTCTTAAGCGTTTCGGGAGTATCAAAATCATCAAATGCTTCGTATGGCACATCAATAAAAGTCCCACTTTGATCGGTATAACAATACTTGTTGATGTTGTCCTGATTGGCTACATATTTCTTATTACTATTTGATCCTGCAACCCATTGCCAGCTAAGTACGTTACTTGCCCAGTCGCCGTCTTTCAAATGATAGTACATCCATTGAGCCGGAACTTTCCAATGAGATTTTCCCATATTGCAACAAATAGCAGCGATGTACATTCGGACATGATTATGTAGATATCCTGTCTCATAAAAATTTTCTATTGCGTGATCTATCGCTTTGATTCCGGTATTTGCTTCTACAATTACTTTTGGCATTTGATGATTTTGGACATCCGGTTGTGGATGTCTTAAATCAGAATCGATTTCTTTACCTTTTTCAATCCAAACCAACTGCCAATAGTCACGCCATGCCAATTCCTGCAACCACTTCTTTATTTCATCGGGCTCAAAACCACGATCCAGTGTTCGCTTCATCACCTGCTTGGTAGAAATAACACCTCTAGAGACATAAGGGGAAAGCTTACTTACATCGCCGTCTATAAAATTACGTGTTCTACCGTAATTAACCGGATCTACCTGATCAATTTGTTCTAAAATCTCACTGTACTTATTTGTAAACATGGTGATTTAACAGTGAGCAAAGAGAAATAATTTCAGAAATTCAGAGCCGGGATTTTATCTGACTATTATTCATCACGCTTTCCCAATCAGATCCTGAGCAATAATACTGGATGAGAGTACGCCCGGCAAACCCGCTCCGGGATGAGTTCCGGCTCCAACGAAATACAGATCATCAACATCTTCGGATTTATTATGTGGTCTGAACCATGCTGATTGAGTCAAAATCGGCTCCACTGAAAATGCCGAGCCTTTGTGGCTGTTTAAAACATCTCTGAAATGGATTGGGTCGATATAATGCTCAGCCACTATATTTTCCTGAAGATCAGGTAGATAATTTTCCTCCAAGAAATTCATAATAGCATTTCGATATTTCGGAGCAAACTCATTCCAGTCTGTTCCACTGTCCAAGTGAGGAACAGGAGAGAGCACATAGAACCCTTCGTGGCCTTCCGGAGCTATACTGGAATCTGTTATTGTTGGCATATGCAGATAGAGCGAGAAATCATCAGCTACATGCTTTTTATGGAAAATATCATCCAGTAAACCTTTGTAGCGTTTACCAAGAATGATATTATGATGTGCTAATCCTGAATCCAGATATCTTTTCTTAGTTCCAAAATAGATCACGAAAAGCGACATGCTATACTTGGTACGATCGATTTTTCTATCCGTGTATTTTTTTCTGTGCTTGGAATCGATCATATTCTTATAAGTGAATCCAACATCAGCGTTGGAAACTACAATATCAGCATCCAGAATTTGACCGTCTTTTAATCGAACGCCTGTAGCTTTGCCATTCTTAACCAGAATCTCATCCACCTTTGTTTGCAGATAGAATTTACCTCCCTGTTCTGTAATCAGCTTTTCAAAAGCGTTTACAATTGCTCCGGTGCCGCCCATCGCATAATGAACGCCCCATTCTCTTTCCAAATAATGGATCATGGCATAAATAGAAGTCGTATCAAACGGATTCCCACCAACCAAAAGAGGATGAAAAGAAAAACATTGTCGTAAAAAATCATCTTTAATGAATTTAGAAACGTACTTATAAACCGTTTTATAGGACTGTAGCTTAATCAAATCGGGAGCAACTTTCATCATATCCATAAACTTCAAAAAAGGCTGATCGGCAAGCTCCACAAATCCTTTTTGAAAGATAGCTTTAGTTGTCTTTAAGAACTTCTCGTAACCGGCTACATCACCCGGACTTCTTTTCTCAATTTCTTTGATCGTAAATTCATGATCATTGTTGTAGTCAAATTTTTCGCCATTATGGTCGAATATTCTGTAGAAAGGATCGCAGGGTACAAATTCAACATAATCAGATCTTTTTTTACCTGCAGTTTCCCAAATGTCATCAAACATAAATGGTGCAGTAATTACTGTAGGACCTCCATCAAACTTGAATCCGTTTTTCTCATAAACGTAGGCACGTCCACCAAGCTTATCTCTTTTTTCTAAAATGGTTACATCATGCCCGGCGGATAGCAAACGAGAAGCGACTCCTAACCCTCCGAAACCACTTCCAATAACAATGATCTTTTTCTTCATGCTGAATTTTTATTCGGTTCAATCGCTAAACCGAAAAACACAGGGAATCAATCCCGAACTGATCAATCGTTTTCGATTTGTTTTACAAAACCATTAAATCCTTTTCTTTTAAGGCTTCGCATTTCTTTTTCAGCTTTGTTACGGTCTTTATAAAGTCCAAAGTAGATCCTGTATACTGTCCCCGAATTAAGATTCAGGGTTTCAACACGGCTGCCTTTTATCTTCTTTGATTGTATTTGAGCTGGGGCGAGATCATTATAAGAACCAAGCTGAACAGTGTAAGTTGGAACTTTAAGATCTGTAACCCGAGAGTTTTTCAAGTCTCCTTTTACTAAATAAATAGTCACATTTGCTGTTCCGGGACCAATCATATCTACAGCTTGAGCAGCTCCTTTTGACAAATCAATAATCCTGTCTTTAGCATAAGGACCCCGATCGTTAATTCTAACACGGATAGATTTTCCATTGTCCTCATTAACTACAATAACTTCTGAATTAAAGGGGAGTGTGCGATGAGCAGCCGAGATTCCATTCATGTCAAACGTTTCACCATTTGCAGTTAGCCTGCCATTGAAGTTAGGCCCATACCAACTAGCTACTCCGGTTTCAATTAACGCTCCTTTTTTCGTAGGAAGATCAGATGTGGCAGGTGTTTTTGACCCGGTTCTATCCCCGGATATTGAATCCGATTTGATTCCTTTTTTTGTTACCCCACAGGAAATGGCAAAAACTGAGATACAAATTAGAAGGAATAGTTTATTAAAAGCCCGCATAAAATATAGATGATGTTTCAGGAAGATAACTAAAACAAATCCCTAAATACCACCCGAATGGGTAGTGAAAATTAGAAACCTGAAAATTAGATTCATTTAAACTCTAAATCATAGAACTATGTGTTATACAAAAATTATCGGGGCTCTCGCTACATTATTGATGATACCCATTATTGTAAATGCACAAGGAGTAATACTACCCGCATCCGGATTCGCTACAAATGGAGAAATATCTCTTGTATTTACAGCAGGAGAAACCATAGTTGGTGAATTTGGCAATGAATCTATTTCACTGGCAGTGGTTAGTATTCCCGATCTTTCAGTTATTCCAACTTCGATAGAAAACCCTGAAGATCTGCCAAAAGAATTTGGATTGAGTCAAAATTATCCAAATCCATTCAACCCTTCTACAACTATCAATTATGCACTACCGGAAGCATCCGAAGTATCGATCGACGTGTTTAATGTACTAGGGAAAAAAGTGGCCAGCCTTGTGAATCAAAGAAAAACTGCAGGCGTTCATTCAACGCAATTTCAAGCCGCTAACCTTTCAAGCGGGGTTTATTTCTATACGCTAAGGATAAATGGCAAAGTGTTGAAATCTCAAAAGATGTTGTTAATAAAATAAATTAAATATTATGAAATCAATTCTACAAAAATTAATAGGAAGTGTTGCTGTAGTTTTAATAACAGCGATCAGTGTTTATGCTCAGGTGCCACAAGGATTTAATTTTCAGGCGGTTGCCAGAGGCGCAAATGGAGATATTCTTGCTGATACTCAACTTGGAGTACAAGTTTCGATAATTAAAGGGAGTGAAGATGGGAATCCACTATATCAGGAAGCTCATACAGTCACTACAAATCCGTTAGGTTTAATTCAAATAATAATCGGAGAAGGAACAGCTGCTGAAGGACAGGTATTTTCTGACATCGATTTTGGTAACGATAATTATTTTGTAAAACTGGCTATTGATCCGGCCGGAGGTACAGAATACGCAGACCTTGGAACTACAAGATTATTATCGGTTCCGTATGCTTTAGTTGCTCAAAAAGCTGTTGAAGGCGGAACAGGGTCAGGTGGTGAGATTACTGAATATAATTTGAATACCAGCGAAAATGATACTTCTTTTATTATTGATGTGACGGGGAATAAATCAATTGAGGGAGCATTAAAAGTTCGTTCACAAACAGATGGACAGAATAGAGGAGTTGACTCAAGAATTGTTAGTTCTTCAGGGAATGAGAGCGCACAATTAAGTCTTTATGGCAGAGCTTCAGGAGATGGTTCAGGTCCTCACTTTGGAGCATATGGTCTTGCGTTGGGATCAGGAGGAGGAAGTAATTATGGGACATATGGATATGCCCTTGGAACAGGAAAGTTTAATTTTGGAGCATATGGTGTAGCGTTAGGTGATGGCTCCGGTGAAATTATTCCTTTAGGAGAAGAGGTTGATGGGAATTTCGGTTCTTATAATATCGCAGGTGGATTTTATTCCAGCGGAAACCTGAATGGAAATGTTGGAGTTGAAGCCCAAGCCTCCGGAGAAAATGGAAGTAGAATTGACTTTGGTGTTATTGCCAGAGCCATAGGAACCGGAAGCAGTCCAAACATTGGTGTTCGTGGAGAAGCGTTTAATTCACCGGAGCAAAATGTTGCACTTGAAGGTGAAGCAAGCGGAAGTACTTCTAACTTAGGTTTAAGGCTAAATGTATATAACGGAAGTTCTAACATTGGAATGGAAGTAAATGCAGATACAGCAGCTATTTTTAATGGTCACTCAGTAATTAATGGAGATCTTACTGTAAATGGAAACATTTTTGGCTCCGTTGGAAGCGGTAGTGCCAATGGCCAAACTCTGGACTCACTTTTCCTTTCAACTCAACCGGAAGCAGAGTATCAGCGGAATACGGCTTTTTATCCCGGATTTATTCGTAACACAGATCAAGATGGAAATTTTGTAACTCTGTCAAGAAGAGCCTTGCAATACGGAGATACTGACTCAGAGGGTACAGGATTTGTATATAATTGGTTTAATAAAGGAGGCATGCAGGTTTCACAAGAAGACTATGCAAACGGAGAAAGAAGTGCAGGGATGAACGGCGGATATTTTTACATGGACATTTATCAGAATGATAATTTTTATGTACCTCTGCAGTTTGGAATTCAGAATGCTGCAGAAGGTGGCAGATCATGGTTTGAAATGAGTTCGTTAGCCAGACAAGAAAGTGGATTAGGCAGTCTATTTAATATTCATATTTCGAATGATGCAAACGGCAATGACCCTTCTGGTGAATCTTCTCAGGTAACGATGTTTGGAGACACAAGCCCGAATTTCCAATACGGAGGACAATCCTGGGAGAATAATGATCTGGCGTTCTTAAATATTTTCGGAAGCACCCCTAGTGGAGATGGATGGTATCTCACAAATGCAGAGATAAATGTAGCTTCAGATGGTACTGATGAGTGGGGAGCTATGAGTCTGAAGAAGACGAATATTGTTGGCCAAACAAGCCAGGAAACTATTTTGTTGGATGGTGGAAACGGTAATATCAATATTTCAGGAACATTGAATCAGTCTTCTGATGAACGATTGAAAAAAGACATCCGAACCATAGATAATGCTCTTGAAAAAACGCTTGAAATGCGCGGAGTTTCATATACATGGAAAACGGATACATCTAATGAAGATCCACAAATTGGAGTGATTGCGCAGGAAGTAGAGAAGATCTATCCGGAATTTGTACAGACTGATGAAAACGGCATGAAATCGGTGAACTATGCTCAAATGACAGCAGTACTGATCGAAGCTGTAAAAGCTTTACATCTTGAATTGCAGGATTTGAAAGATGATAATGCCACTCTTCAGGCAAAAGTTGACAAGCAACAAGAGCTTGAACTCAGATTGTCACGAATCGAAAAATTAATTAGTTCCGGGGCTTCAAATCCATCAAACTCATTAACTGAAGATTAGAAATAATCACAGGATTTAATACCTGAAGATAGAAGAGGGATCAGCTTCAGGTGTTTTTTCTATATAATAGAACATAAAAGTAATTGTAGCTTGCTTAACATGTTATGGTTGATGGGGGGAACCCGCTTGAGTAAAATCGAGTGGGTTTTTTTGTTTAATTTTGGTCGAAATTAAAAGGGCTGTATCTTCGTAGCAATCTAATTTATCTACAGAATGTATATTACTTATTATCTGATTGCAGCCAACGCAATAATTTCTTTGATCGGGTTATTTATGTACCCGAAAGTAATTGAAGTTGGAATGATGATGCCGTACCGGACTATCAGAAACAAGTCTTGGTATGAGTTGATAACATCCGGATTTGTGCATGGAAGCATATCTCATTTGTTGTTCAACATGATAACACTCTTTTTCTTTGGGCCGGTTTTAGAAATGCAAATAGGAGAGGTTCAGTTTCTGGGGCTCTATTTTACAGGATTGATCGCATCTTCAATTCCGTCTTTAATAAAACACAAAGACAACCAACAGTATGCAACGCTGGGTGCTTCAGGTGCAGTTGAAGCCGTTCTTTTTGGATTTATACTACTATTCCCTTTTGAGCCTCTTTACCTGATGTTAATTCCAATAGAAATCCCTGCCCTTTTATTTGGTGTCGCTTTTATAGGTTACAGTATCTACGCCAGCAAAAAAGAGGGAACTATCAATCATGAAGCTCATATAGCCGGTGCAGCTTGGGGTATTTTTTACATGCTTGCCTTTGTTCCCTTCGCGCTCGATCACGTGCTATCGATGCTGGTACTAATTACTATATTTATCCATTCTTGCTTCTGAAATCTTTCATGAAATCAGTCAAAGCTTTTACGCTGCTCAATTCACAAGCATTGTAAATACTAGCCCTGATACCACCCACACTTCTGTGTCCTTTAAGAGCAACAAGATCGTGGGTTTTTGCTTCCTGTAGAAATGTTTGTTCCAGCTCCTCTGAAGGCAATCGGAAGGTAACATTCATTTTTGATCGGGATTCAAGCTCAGCAGTTCCGCGATAAAAATCATCTGAATCAATAGTACTGTAAAGAAGCTCAGCTTTTTCTGTATTTAGTTTCTCAAAATGCTTTAGACCACCTTTATTCTCAAGCCATTTAAGAACTAAGCTTACCAGGTAAACAGTAAATGTAGGAGGTGTATGAAACAGCTTAGCAGTGTGTGTGCGGTAATCTAGCATAGTTGGGATATCAGATTTGCTGATCTTTGCCAGAAAATCTTTTCTGATAATAACTACAGCAACACCGGATGGCCCCAGATTCTTCTGTGCACCAGCATAGATCAATCCATACTTATCAATGTTGATAGGACGGGAAAGAAAATCTGAAGAGGCGTCACAAATTAAAGGCACACCATTGGTTTCCGGCTCTGAAGCGAACTGAGTTCCGAAAATTGTGTTATTAGAAGTGTAATGAACAAAGTTGGCACCAGGAGTTAAGCTCAGATCTCCGGAAGTTGGTACTCTATTGAAATTTGAATCCTCACTGCTGAAAGCAATATTTACGTTGCCAAATCTTTTGGCCTCTTTAATTGCTTTTTGAGACCACGCACCTGTATTGATGTAATCAGCTGTTTCCCCCTCGTTAAGAAAGTTCATTGCAACTTGAAGAAATTGTAAACTTGCACCACCCTGAAGAAATAGGATCTCAAAATCATCTCCAAGACCAAGGATATTTTTAAGGCTTTCTGTAGCGTCTGTATTCACTTTGGTGTAGTCCGGACCGCGATGGCTCATTTCCATTATAGAAGAACCGGTTCCATTATAGTTTAACAGTTCAGATTGAGCTTGTTCCAAAACTTCCAGTGGTAAAGCAGCTGGACCTGCACTAAAATTGTGAGCGCGTTTCATGTATTAAGTGAATGTGAGTTAAAAAGTGTGAATTAAAAATCCGGATCTTAATTTAGGCTCGAACCAGGTAGATTTTGGAGGCATCAGTAATCCTGCATCAGAAACATCAACCAGTTCTCTGATATTGGTTGGATACATGCTAATTGCCATATCAGCTTTACCGGAATTAACCAGTTTCTCCAGTTCTTTAGTACCTCTGATTCCGCCAACAAAGAATAGATTTTTATCTGTGCGTTGATCCGAAATGTCAAGTAATGGTTCAAGCAAATGTTCCTGCAACCTGGCTACATCTAATGATGATGCAACATCAGATTTATCACTCTCAGGAAGAGAAAATGAATACCAGACTCCATCCAGATAAACACATATATCTCCTTTATGATCAGGTACCGGATTTGTTGTTTCTTTCAGTTCAAATTTCTCCTTCAAGAGGCTAAGAAAATTATCAGGAGTGGAATATACGATGCGGTTATAGGAAAGAATCTCCATTTGCTGCATAGGAAAAACCACAGCCGGGAAAAAATTATACTCTTCCTCTCCCGTATGATCCGGGTTTTCCTTTTTCATTTGAGCAGCCGTTCTTGAAGCACTTGCGCAACGGTGATGTCCGTCTGCTATATAAAGGTTTTTGATCTTTGAAAAGGCGTTATCAAATTCTGCGTTGTTATCTATTTTCCAAATCAGATGCTCTACATCTTCAATAGTAACCTGATATAAAGGCTCATTATCACTTACCGATTCCATCATTTCAGAAATTCCGGCAGTGTCGTCAAAGGTTATCATAACCGGTTCGGCATGTGCTTGCTGAGTAATTATATGCTTTGTGCGATCATCTTCTTTGTCAGGTCTGGTTAGCTCATGTTTCAGAATAACTTCTTCATCATATTCGGCTACACTCACACAACCAAAGATTCCTGATTGAGAACGTCCTCGCCAGTTGAGTTTATAAACGTAAAGAGCGTCTTTTTCCTCCTGTACAAAATGATCAGAGTTTAAAAGGTTCGATAAATTTTCCGCTCCTTTTTTATAGACTTCTTCGGCATGAATATCTATGCTCTCTGGAAGATCAATTTCAGGACGTATAACATGCAGGAAACTGTCAGGCTTGTTCTGTGCTAATTCTCTGGCTTCATCTGTATTGATTACATCGTAAGGAACGCTTATGATATTTTTTGCAGATTCAGGTTTAGGTCGCCATGCCTTAAAGGATTTTACTACTGCCATACGTGATATTAATTTTGAATTTGATGTATAAATAAAGGTAATTAAAAATCATCTTTATTTATGTGAAAACACCTTATTTTTAAAAAACTATAAAACTAAACTACCTGATAGATGAATACTGATAATTTAAACCCTGAACAACAAGATCAGCTGCTGTGTATGATGTTAATTCAACAGCATCAGCAAATTGCTATGATGGGACTGGGAAAGCTTCAAAATCCGGCAACAGGCGAAATGGAGAAAGACCTTTCTTCAGCTAAATACGCCATTGACACTCTGAATATGTTAGATAAATATACAAAAGGTAATCTTCCTCAAGAGCTGAAAGGATTTTTGGATCAAACACTGACCACTCTTCGTTTAAACTATGCCGACGAGAAAAAGAAAGGAGAGGGTACACCTTCAGAAGAGTCAAATAGTGAAGACTAAAAAAGTAGAAGCAGCCGGTGGAATTGTTTTCAGAAAAACCGAAAAATCCCAAACTGAAGTTTTAATGATCTTCAGGAATGGTTTTTGGGATATTCCGAAAGGTAAAAGAGAGAAAGGTGAAACCATTGAAATGTGTGCGAGAAGAGAAGTTATGGAAGAAGTGGGTGCAGACTCGCTTCCATTAATTTCAAACGAACTGGTTTCATCAAAACATTCTTACAACCAAAAAGGAAAAATCTACCACAAGGTGACCTATTGGTTTGCTATGCATTTTGAAAAACCACAATCGTTTATGCCTGAAACATCAGAAGGAATTGAGTTGGTTGAATGGGTAGAGCTTAATAAAGCGATAGATAAAGTGGGATTTAAAAACCTCATTCCTGTTCTGGAGGATTTCAAAGTAAAAAACTAACGGACATAAAAAAGGCGTGATTGTTGCCAATCACGCCTTTTAATTTGATCTGAAAATGTATCAGTTACTGAGTTTAAATAAAATCGGTAAACTCATCTGAACTTGTACAGGTCTACCCCGTTGCATTCCCGGAGAGAACTTAGCAGTTTTAACAACTCTGAGTGCTTCTTCGTCACACCCACCGCCGATTCCACGAATAACTCGCGGATTAACAACTTCGCCTCTTTCGTTAACTACAAACTGTACAGTAACACGACCTTCAATACCAGCACGAATTGCAACCTGAGGGTATTTAACTCGTTTTTGAAGACCAGCCTGTCCACCTTTAAGTTCCGGCATGTTTTCCACAACTATAAAGATTTCCTCTTCTTCATCTTCTGCGGGAGGAGGAGGTGGAGGTAAATCCATTGGTCCGTCCAAATCGAACTCGGCTATATCCAGAATCTCGTCTTCGATGATCTCATCGTTCGGAACCTCAACCGGGACCGGTGGACGAGGAGGTGGTGGTGGTGTTTCAATTTGCTTAGTTTGAATCGCCTCTTCCATTACAACTTCTTCCTGTTCATCAATCGGAGGAGGAGTTGGAGGGGGGCTATATAAGTTAATTCGTACAGCTGCAATGATAAAAAGCAACGCTACAATCAGACCTGCTTCCAGGAAAATATTGTATGATCGCTTTAAATCAGCCTTTGAATCTTTTCTTCTGTTAATCATAATTAATGCCTTTTTTCTTGAACTTTAAAGAAAATGATATTTCAGTTTGACTGCAAGTTATATTTTGATGTTTATGTAAAAAAAACGTGATTTAACCACATTTATTCTATTAAAAGGGTTTAAATACTATCTTTTTAGTTTAAAGCTTACTGATTGCACCATTTTTACTTTGACTAGTATACCATTTTGGACCCCAGGAGAGAACTTTACCAGTTTAATAACTCTAAGAACCTCTTCATCAAGTTTTGGGTGAACACCACGTATGATTTCGGGATTGGTAACATTCCCTTGTTTATCAACAATAAATTGTACCATAACCCTGCCCTCAATACCGATATCTTGTGCAATTTCAGGATATTTAATTTTGGAATATAAAGCCCGCTGTCCGCCAATAATTGAAGGCATTTCTTTTAAAAAAGTTACCGGCTCATCGTCTGTTTTATTGTCAGGTTTTAGGGGTTCTGGTATTCTATCAGAGAAATCTCCAAACTCTGGGAATTCCGGGATCTCAATATCCATTGGATCATCGTTTGGCTTGGGAGTAAATATCATTGGTTTTTGAGGAGCAACTTTTTCAGGCGGTGTAATGGGAGGAAGGACTAGTAAGGTGTCAGGAATCAAAGGCTTTTGATCAGAAATGCTTGATTTTTTTTGAGTCCCGATATTCGTATTTGTAGCAGCTATCAAAAATAAAAGCGAACAAATAATTCCAATTTCAGAAAGAATGAAATGATTTTTCTTCAGGTCGAAGTAACGATTCTTTTTCATAAAGCAAGAGATTTGATTAGTAGTGTGCTCTGGTAATAAATCTCTTTTAGGAAGATGTTAGTATAACATAATCATGCAGTATTAGCTTTATCAGTAGAGAACATTGATTTGAATAAGAAATGAAGTACAAAAATTGCAAATAGCGCACCCAAAGCATCAGCTACAAAATCCAGAGTTTCAGGGCTTCTGTTGGTTGGAACTACAAATTGTAGAAACTCGATCATCAGACCATAAAAGCAACCAAGAGAAAATACTTTCCAAAGGCTGGGTTTTCTTTTCGTGTTACTTGCTCTGAAAAGTCCAACAAGAAAAGTCCAACCTGCAAACATGATAAAATGCCCCAATTTATCATAATCCCAAATGTTCAAAGAGAGCGATGTTTTAGATGGATAGAGAGTAGCCACCAATATAGATATGGTTGTGAAAGCTACAAGAATGCCAAAAAACCGTTTATATTTAAAAATAATATCGATGGGTTAGTCCTGACTAGATTAAATGAATTGGCTCAAGTTCAAAGTTTGAGTTGTTAAAATGAATAACGGCTTTTTGTTTGCCCTCAATTAGTGCTTTAACGCATGCTGAATCAGGTTCTTTCAAAGCCAACAGGTGTCCACCGACTTTACCGGCAAGTATATCTCCGAAACCCGCCCGGGAAAAAATTCGGGTATCATATCCCGTTAAATATGCATCGCCCGAAGTTGTTCCCAAAATACAAGGAAATCCTTTCGACAAAATGGTGATATTTTTTTCTTTCGCAGTTTTGGAAACCTGTATCAATCGGTCAAACCCATCTTGAATATCTGAACCTAAAAGCTTTTTCAATTCACCGGGGTGAGGTGTGAGAATCCAGTTGGCATCATCAGGTTTTTTCCAAGTATCAGATTCTGAAAGAGCGAAGAGAGCGTCGGCATCGATAACAACATTTCCATTAAAATCAGAAAGTAATTCTTGAACAAAATTTATGGTTTCAGGATCTCTGCCAAGCCCTGGACCGATCAATAGCGATCCCGGTTTTTCATTTAAAATCGATCGTACCTGCTCAAAGTGAGAGGTTGCAAAATGAGTATCTGAATCACTGCCAACAGGTTTTTTGATGATCTGTGTCAGGTTCTTTTCATAGATATTAAGTAATCCCTTTGGGGTGATCAGAACCACGGCTCCAACTCCTGTACCCCAGGCACTTTGTGCTGCTAAAACTGCTGCTCCGGTTAGTCCTTCTGATCCTGCTATTATATAAAGAACTCCTCCGTCATATTTGTGTTCGCGCTGCTTTTGATCTATTTCTGACTCTGTAAACCAGTCTTCATGAATTAAATAAGCAGACTTCTCTTTAAAGTGATTTGGAAATGGAAGTTCGCAAAGAACAATTTCACCAGAATGTTCGAATCCCTCATTCAGATAGAACCCGGTTTTCAATGCCCCGAATGTAATACTAAAATCGGCAAGTATAGCGGTTTCCATTTTTCTGCCGGTATCAGCGTGCAATCCTGAGGGAAGATCCAGTGAAAAAACAGTTTTGTCAGATTGATTTACTCCATTTATCACATCATTATAAGGAACCCTGACTTCTGAGTTTAATCCTGTGCCAAACATGCCGTCCACAACAAAATCGTATTCGCTAAAATCGAAATCAGAACCCCATTCAACGAATGTGATGTTTCCTGTCAATTTTTTGAGCAGTTTGAGATTCTTAGAAGTGTCTTTACTTAAAGAATCAGTTCCTCCAACAAAACAGATCGTAACCGGATGATCTTTTTCAGAGAGAATTCGCGCTACAACTAAAGCATCTCCCGAGTTATTTCCTTTTCCGCATATAAACAAACCATGAGATTTAGAATCGATTTCAGACAGGATGAAATCAGCAGCTTTAGTTCCTGCGATCTCCATCAATGTGAAACTATCAATCCCAAATTCATTTATGGTACGTTCGTCCATTCTCCTGCACTGTTCTGCAGAACAAAGATGATATGGATATGGAATTTTAAGCATCTTGTTATATAGTTAACCGCGAAGAACATAAAGGAATCATACCTAAAGCTTCTAAAATCTTTGTGCTCTCTGTGGTTTAATAATCAATAAGACCTAGCAAACAACACTTTCTGTTTCGAAGGCTTTCCTGTAACCATGCATTTACCTTCCTTCCCATCAGTTTTTAAGGGAATACAACGAATGGTTGCTTTGGTTTCATTTTTAACAAGTTCCTCAGTTTCTTCAGTTCCATCCCAGTGAGCGTAAATGAAACCGCCTTTTTCTTCCAGAACCTTTTTGAACTCATCGTAAGTTTCTACTTCTGAAGTAGCTTCTTCTCTTCGTTTCTTAGCAGCTTCAAAAAGATCAACCTGAATGGTTTCCAGTAATTCCTTAACCATTAAACCAATTCCATCTCTGGATTCAAACGATTTGCTTAAAGTGTCACGACGAGCAAGTTCTACATTTCCTTTTTGGACATCTCTTGGTCCAACCGCAATTCTCAATGGAATTCCCTGAGCTTCATGCTCCGCGAATTTGAAGCCCGGTTTGTAATTATCTCTGTCGTCCAGTTTTACCCGGACTCCAAGATCTTTAAGCTCGTTGTAAATAGAATCACCATACTCAAGAACAGTTTCTCGCTCTTCATCACTTCTGTAAATCGGAACGATCACAACCTGATTCGGAGCTAATCTTGGAGGAATAACCAATCCCTGATCATCCGAATGGGTCATGATCAATCCACCGATCAATCGGGTTGAAACTCCCCAGCTTGTTGCCCAAACCAGTTTGTGATCACCATCACTATCTTGAAATTTTACATCAAAAGCTTTGGCAAAATTCTGTCCTAAAAAGTGAGAAGTTCCTGCTTGCAATGCTTTGCCATCCTGCATCAATGCTTCAATACAATAAGTATCTACCGCTCCTGCAAACCGTTCGCTCGCAGTTTTTACTCCGGTAACTACCGGCATTGCCATATAATCTTCGGCAAAAGTTCGATATACTTCCAGCATTTGGAGTGTTTCATCAACAGCCTCCTGCTTGGTTGCATGTGCGGTATGGCCTTCCTGCCACAAAAATTCCATCGTTCTGAGGAACAGTCGGGTTCTCATTTCCCAACGCACAACATTTGCCCATTGATTTACTAAGATCGGAAGATCACGGTACGATTGTATCCAGCTTCTGTAGGTATCCCAGATAATAGTTTCTGAAGTTGGTCGAACAATAAGCTCTTCCTCTAATTTGGATTCCGGATCAACTTCCACTCCGCCATCTACAGCTTTTAATCTGCTGTGAGTGATAACGGCGCACTCTTTCGCAAAACCTTCTACGTGTTGGGCTTCTTTTGAAAGAAATGATTTTGGAATAAAAAGAGGGAAGTAAGCATTTTCGTGTCCGGTATCTTTGAACATTTTGTCCAGACCTTGCTGCATGTTTTCCCACAGAGCCATTCCTGTAGGACGAATAACCATACATCCACGCACCGGAGAATGTTCAGCAAGTTTGGCTTCCTTTACAACATCCAAGTACCATTGTGAATAATCTTTTTCTCTTTTTGTGATCTTCTGCGCCATAATTTTCTGTGCAACCCTGTCAGGGTTTCTGCAATTTTTTATTCGTGGATAATATCTCTAAACCCTGACAGGGTTTAGAAAAACCAAAGGTAACAAACTTAGAAGTGAGTTATAGCAGATTTCCCTGAAAAATTGTTTACGGTTGATGTTGGAAGTCCTTATATTTGGAGTTCTTTGAAAAAAAGAAACCCCACGAAAGCTCAAGATCACAAATTGTCATTTGAGTTTTGAAGCTTTCAATTTATTGACAAATGGCGTGGTAGCTCAGATGGTTAGAGCGCACGACTCATAATCGTGAGGTCGACGGTTCAATTCCGTCCCACGCTACTCTAAGTACAAAAGCCCGATTCAGGAATGAGTTGGGCTTTTTTTATATTTAATTTTCTATAGTTTAAGTTTTAAAATTTAACGTATCGAAACACTGAGGAAGATATTATGAGAAAATTTGTAATCGGAATATGCTTTGTTTTGTTCTTATTGGCACCATTTTTTTTAAAAGCACAAGGAACCTTTGCCTTGGCAGAAAATGGAGTGACTATAACTTGTGATGGAGCAAATTCTGGTGATACGGGTGTAGTGGGTGGGATTACATATACAGCGGTAGACAAGAGCCTTTTAGTTTCAAAGAGAGACGCCGATGAAGACTTATCAGTCGTATGCACAACTCCTGTTACGGATATGGAAGAGATTTTTGATGATTTTGATACTTTTAACCAAAATATAAGTAGTTGGGATGTGAGTAATGTAATCAATATGACTGCTATGTTTTCTGGAGCACGGCTTTTTGATCAGCCTATTGGAAATTGGAATGTGGGTGCAGTTACTGATATGAGCCACATGTTTGCTGGAGCACGGCATTTTGATCAGCCTATTGGAAATTGGGATGTGAGCAACGTAACCAATATGTCTAGCATGTTTGCTGGAGCACGTTCTTTTGATCAGCCTATTGGAAGTTGGGACGTGAGCAACGTAACAACTATGTCTAGCATGTTTGATGATGCAACTTCTTTCGACCATCCAATAGAGAGCTGGAATACAGGAAAAGTTACTAGAATGAATAGTATGTTCAATAGGGCAATAAATTTTAATCAGGATATAGACAGTTGGGATGTTAGCATGGTGACTTATATGGGGTATATGTTTGCGACTGCGGCTTCTTTTAACCAATCTCTAAACAGTTGGGATATGAGCTCTGTTACCAATACAATCTTCATGTTTCTGCGAGCGACTTCTTTTAATCAAGATATAAGCAGTTGGGATGTAAGTAAGGTATCAATCATGCAAGGAATGTTTCAAGGTGCACATGTATTTAATCAAGATATAAGCAGTTGGGATGTAGGCTCCGCTACCAATATGATAAGCATGTTTGAAGGTGCATCCGTATTTAATCAAGATATAGGCAGTTGGGATGTGAGTTCAGCAACAAGAATGGATGGCATGTTTGAGGCTACATCCACTTTTAATCAAGACATAGGTAGTTGGGATGTGAGTTTAGTAACAGACATGGACGAGATGTTCAATGATGCTTCCAAGTTTAATCAAAATTTGAGCAGTTGGTGTGTTACTAATATTACTTTTGAGCCAAGTTCATTTTCAACCTCTAGTATGTTAACCTCTGAAAATAAGCCCGTATGGGGAACTTGCCCAAGTACGGTTTCAAATGAACCTAACAAAGAATCTCCTTCAGTTTTCGCTCTACAACAGAATTATCCGAATCCATTTAATCCATCAACTAATATTCAATTTGAAGTTCCTGAAACGGCACTAGTTACTCTAACGGTATTTAACTCACTTGGGCAACAAGTAGAAGTATTAGTAAGCGGTATACGGCGAGCAGGAGTTCATCAAGTTTCTTTTGATGCGAGTGACCTGGCGTCAGGAATATATTTTTATCGATTAACTACA